>JFJP01001180.1_pt1 | contig 28991 bp, 24 predicted proteins | sample 431651 | NCBI WGS metagenome assembly JFJP01 (sample SAMN02602958, study PRJNA72255) | Microbial mat metagenome, whole genome shotgun sequencing project. | biome: fresh water; feature: sink hole; material: water; isolation source: purple microbial (photo- and chemosynthetic) mats found in... | reverse complement strand
TGCCATAGTTGTGCATTAATGTTGAAGCCCCTAAATTAATAAAAAATCCAATTGTCCAAATTGGATTGCAATATATCTTCATTTGGTATTAGGTCTTGTTTTCAGGGCTTTACCACTGTCGTTTCTTGAGCTCTTCCACGATGTCGAAGACGGCTGGGCAGGTGGCTCGGTTGAGCAGCGTTGGGGCGAGGATGCCCAGCAGCCGTTTCTGGTCGGTGTGGGGGTATTCGCGGCAGGCTTTGGGGCGGGCTTCATAGACGGAGCAGCGGTTGTCGTCGAGCAAAAAAGGACAAGGCATGGAGCGGAATACCCAGTCTCCATCCTCGTCCTTTCGAAGGTATTGCTCGATGAGCTTCGCGGGCCTCGTTTTGAGGTGTTTGGATAGCCTTTTGATGTCCGTTTCGGAAACTCTAGGGCCGAGGGTCCGGCAGCAGTTGGCGCATTGGAGGCAGTCGATGCGCTCGAAGGCTTGGGCGTGCAGTTCGTGGGCGATGTCGTCGAGGCGCTTGGGCTTCTTGCGGCGGAGCATCTTGAAGAAGGCCTGGGTCTCGGCCAGGTTTTGGCGCGCGCGTTCGGGCAGGCTTTCGAGCGAGTAGGGCGATGGCTGTTCCATGCCGCGAAGATAAGGCATGGAGCGGAATCAGAAAATCGGCGCCGCCTGCCCGCCGTTCATGGCCATTGAGGAGATGGACTGGGTGATGAAGCCGATCATCTTGCGCATCTGCTCGCCGCTGGTGCCGATCTGGGCCAGGTGCTCGATGCCCATGTCGGTCCGCGCCTTCTCGAAGTTGGCGTTGGTGCCGACCCCGAACAGGATGGAAGTGAAGGAGAAGGCGCCCCGCTCGTCTTTTTTCAAGTCTCTGATTTTGTGGGCAATGACACTTGGGGGCGTCTTGGATTGGTTGTCTTCGCCGTCCGTGATGACAAAGAGCAGGGTCTTGGCCTCGACGCCGGAGTTCTCGAGGTTCTTGCGGTAGTCGAGGGCGTTTTCGAGGGCTTTGTGGACGGCGTCGAACAGGGCCGTGGAGCCGCCGATGCGCTTGGCGAAGTCCTGCGGTGCGATGTTGGCGATGGGCTGGAAGCCGCCGCGGACGCTCACCTGGTCGTTGAACTCGATGATGGAGACCAGCAGCTTGTCGGCCACGTGCGACTTTTGCATCGACTCGGTGAAGTCGTTGAAGGCGTGGTTGAGCTCCTTGACGTAGCTCTGGACGGAGTAGGACGTGTCCACGACAAAGACGGCGTTGATGGTTTCATCGACCTGGATTTCCTCGGGGTCGAAGTTTCCGAAGTCGAGGTTGAAGTTGATGTCGCCGAAGTTGGGCAGGTTGAAAGGGTCGTTTTTCATGGCTTTTGTTGTTGTTGTTGTGAAGGAAAAGGGCAAGGAAAGTCCTGGCAGCGCCACGGCGGGCCACTGCAATTTCAGCATGTCAGACAGCAGGTTTTGAAAAGTGTGGGGCGAGCGAGCCGCCCCCGAAGGCCGTTATCAGAGCTTGACTTTGTCCGTTGCGGTGAAGACGATGCCCATTTGGCGTGCTTGGGCGTAGATTGGGTCGGCGATGTGCTCGAATCCGGTGACGTTGGACATGCAGTTGTCGAGCAGGATGAATTTGCGGGCCACTTCGGGGGCTTCGTTCATGACCTGCTTGAGGCTGTTGGCCACGCAGTGCGAGCGGGCCTCGCCGGCCAGATAGACGTTCTGGTAGTTGTCGAGCGTGCGGAGTAGGCTTTGGTTGAATTGTGTTTCAGGCCTGTCGGGGTCGGGAATTTGGGCTTGGAAGGCGCCAAAGTGTTCCGAAAAGGGGAAGGTTCCCTTGGTGAAGGTTTCGTAGAATTTGCCTTGTTTGGTCCATTGCTCGATGGCTTCCATCAGGGGCGGGTAGATGGCGGCGCCTTCGGAGCCGATGACGCAGTGTACGGGCCAGATGACGTGCGGAAATTCGCCTTGGGCTTCGAGGGCCTTGAGGTAGGCCAGGCATTTCTGGGGCGCGAAGCGGGGCGTCCAGGTGCCGTCCTCGACCTCCTTCGAGCTGATGACGGTGAAGGGCGCGGGGAACACGCCGTTCTTGTCTTGCCAGAAGTTGGGGTGGGCGATGTCGTTGGGGTGGTGCGAGTCGATGGTCACGCCGATGTAGTCGATTTTCGCGGCGTTGTCGCGGATCCACTGGGCGAGGGTCTCCATGTCGCGGTCGGCGCCTTGGACGTAGAGCGAGCCGCGCGCGCTGGCGTGGGTGCGTCCGGGGTTGCAGAAGGAGTTCTGCGGGTCGATGATGAGCAGTGCGTTCTTTTTCATGGCTGATGGATGTTTTTGATTGTGGATGAAGTGTTTCTAAACCTCGAAGTTGAAACCCTTTTGGGTCAGGTCTTCGTATTTTTGCTTGTTGAAGCGGTAGGTTGTGGCGGGTTTGCCGACAGTTCCGCCCCGCTTGCCGGCGATTTCGAGCAGTTCCATGGACATGATCTTTTTGCGGAAGTTGCGCTTGTCGAGCTGGACTTGCAGGACGGCCTCGTAGAGGGCTTGGAGCTGGGGCAGGGTGAACTCTTGCGGAAGCAGCTCAAAGCCAATGGGTTGGTAGCGGAGCTTGCCTTTGAGCCGGGCCACGGCCACCTCGAGAATGTGGGCATGGTCGAAGGCCAGGGCGGGCAGGCTGTCGAGGGCGAACCACTCGGCGCGCTCGGCGTCGTCGCCTGCTTCTGGGCTCATTGCATTCCGGTTGATGAGGCTGAAATAGACCACTGAAATGACCCATCCGCGGGGATCTCGTCCGGCGTCGGAGAAGGTGTAGAGCTGTTCGATGAAGAAGTCCTTCAGGCCGGTCTCTTCCATGAGCTCGCGGCGGGCGCCTTGCTCGGTGTTCTCGCCTTCGCGGAGGAAGCCTCCGGGCAGGGCCCAGCTTCCTTTGAACGGCTCGATGCCTCTTTCGACCAGCAGCACTTTCAGGTCTTTGTCGTCGAACCCGAATATGACGCAGTCGGTGGCGACCATCGGGCGGCTGGGTTTGTTCGAGAGTTGGTCGTTGGCCATTTTGCTTTCGTGTTTATTTTACACAAATATAGGACGGCCTTTTGAATCCACCAAATGAAAAAGAGTATTTTTTACACTAAACCAAAAATATTTTTGTATCTTATTGAATATCAAGAAGAAATTTTTTTGCTCGACTCCACGGGAACCCGCTCACGGATGAGAAAAACGTACCGGACGGGGCTGTCGTACTCGTCGAGGATCTTGTGGACGGACTCCTTGAGGATGTATTTCTGGTCGTCGATCAGGAGCTCGGTCTCGAAGTCGAGCCGGGGGAGCTGGGTGGCCTGCTCCCAGAACAGGTCGAAGGCCTTGCCGTCCTTGCCGCGCGGGTGCAGGTGCCGGAAGTCGAAGCCGACGTGGAAGGACTCCCTTTTCTTGAGGAGCTTGGCATAGGGCACGCCGAGCCTTTCGACGATGCCGTTGCGGCCGACCACGGCCACGGGCAGGTTTTCGACCAGGATGTCGAGCAGCTCGGTCATCTCGGCCTCGCGCTCCTGGGCTCCTTCTTGTATGGCCTTGATTTCCTCGAGGTTCTGGTAGAGCTCCTCCTCGCGTTCCATCAGCTCGATGGCCTGTTGCTGCGACTGCGCCAGCAGGTCTTTGGTGCGCTGGTTGATGCGGAAGGTGTTGAGGGCCCCGGCCCAGATGCGGCCCAGCTCGTCGGCCAGCTCGCGCTTGTGCGGGGCCAGGCGCTCCATGGCGGCGAATTCGAGCACGCCGAGCGGCTCGCCGTGGTAGAGCAGGGGCACGAGCAGGATGGCCCGCGGGTGCAGCCCGCCGAGTCCCGAGCGGATTTCGATGTAGTCGTTGGGCACGTCGTCCATGTAGATGGACTCGCGCTCGAAGACGCACCTGCCCACGAGGCCTTCGAATTGTGCGAACTCCTTTTCCATGAGCTTCTTGCGCCCATAGGCGAAAGCCGCGACCAGCCGGTTGACAGGTTCGCCGTCCGGGTCGTTCTCGAGCACGAAGACGCCGCCCTGGATCAGGTCGAGGTAGCGGACCACGAGCTCGAGGGCACGTTGGCAGAGCTGTTCCTGGCTTTCGAAGCTCTCCCGGAAGAGCTGGTTGGCGCGGGCGATGCCGGCAATCTTCCAGTTTTCGATGTGGTCCTTCTCGGCCTGGACTCGGTCTTTCTCGCGGGCCAGCGCCAGGCTTTGCTTCATCTCGAGGAGCGATTGGCCGAGGATGTCCTTCTGGCCCATGGGTTCGAAGAAGGCCTCGAAGTTGCCCTTGCCGATCTGGCGGGCGAACTCGGCCTGCCGGCCCACGGCCTGGACCAGGGTGTCGAAGGCGGCGTTGAGCTGGGTGATCTCGCGTCCGGTGGAGGCGGGCGTGCCCGAGCGGGCGAAGTCGCCTTGGGCCATGCGGTGCGCCAGGGTGGTGATGGTGCCCAGGGGCTTGAGCAGCCTTCGGGTCAGGGAGGCCACCACGGCGAGCGTCAGGAGCAGGAAGAGCGCGCTGAGCAGGATCTGGTCGTTCATCTTGGCGTAGGCGTCGGCCGTGATCATCCGCTTGGGCACCATCATGCCGACCTGCCAGGGCGTCGTGGTGTTGCCGAAGCGCAGGGGCACGCGGACCTCGAGCATGTCGTCGTGGTAGAGCGATACCTGCTCGCCCTGGGCGATGCCCTCCAGGCGCTGCTCCATGTCGGCGAACAGGGTGTCGCCGGGCTGCCCGGTGAGGCCTCGGTCCTTGTTGGTGGCCACGATGGTGCCGTTGTTCGAGAACAGGTAGAGCAGGGCCGTGCTGTCGTAGGGATGCGCCTGCCAGACCACGCCCACCAGGTCTTGCAGCCAGACGTCGCAGCCGGCCACGCCGTGGAAGGTGCTGTCGTAGAGGATGGGCGAGATGAAAGTGGTGATGAGCACCTGCTCGGTGGGCGTGTCGAACAGGTAGGGGTCCATGACCATGTCGAGCTGGTCAGCCTTGGGGCGCAGGTAGAAGTCGGAGGTGTAGGGGTCGTAGGGGACCATCTCGTAGTGCCCGGCCCCGTCGGTGAACCAGTACGGGATGAAGGTGCCGTGCTCGTTGTGGCCGGGCGTGTTTCGGAAATCGGCGTCGCGCCCGTCGTACTGGTTGGGCTCGAAGAAGATGCCGATGCCGAAGAAGTCGTGGTTGGTGGCCATGAGGTTCTTGAGCATCGCGTTGGCCTCGGCGCGCCCGAGCTTGGCGGTGCTGGCGGTGTCCTTGACCGAGGCGAACATCTGGGCCAGGGTCTGCGAGTAGTTCAGGGCCTTTTCCAGCTCCGACTTGGCCCGCTGCTGGTAGAACTGGGCCAGGTTGAGCGCCTTCTCTTCCTCCGAACGCAGGGCGCCTTGCAGGTCGCGGTAGTTGCTGAACCCGATGAGCACCGAGAGCATCGCCAAAACGCTCAACGACACCCCGATCGAAATCTTGGTCTTGATGCTGCTTTGGAAAATCGAACGGAGGCTCATCGGCTTTGCGGGTTCGGCATGGCTAAAAACGTATCTTTGGAGGGAAAGATTTTCCGCTAAAATAGCCAACTATAAAAGATTAGCAAGAAATTAAAACAAACCCTCGATTCCAAGACGCCGCCCCGACATGAACGCCACTCCATTCCCCTTCAATTTCCACGGCCATACCCAGTTCTGCGATGGCCAGCTTTCGCCCGAAGACCACGCCCAGGCGGCCATTCGTTTGGGCTTCACGCATTTGGGCCTGTCCTCGCATTGCCCCGTCCCCTTCGCTTCCACCTGGAACATGCCCCCCGAGCGGCTCGGCGAGTACCTGCGCCTGGCCCGCGAGGCCCAAGCCAGACACGCCCCCGAGCTGGACCTCTGGGTCGGGCTGGAAGTCGATTTCGTGGATGGGCAGGACATGGAGGCCCTGTACGCACCCGTGCTCGACTACCGCGTCGGCGGGGTACACTTCCTGAAGACCTTCCCGCAAGATGGCGAGCACTGGGACCTCGACCGGAGCCCCGCCCACTTCGAACGCGGCCTGCGCGCGATCTTCGGCCACGACATCCGCGCCCTGGCCACCTACTACTTCGAGCAGGTCATGCACATGGTCGAGGCCACCGGATGCCAGATCGTCGCCCACCTCGACCTCATCAAGAAGTTCAACCGCGGAAACCGCTACTTCCGCGAGGACGAGCCCTGGTACCAGGCCCTGGTCGAAGCCTGCCTCCAGCGCATGGCCGCGGGCGACAAGCTCCTGGAAGTCAACACCCGCGGCCTTTACAGCCAGCTCTGCGACGACTTCTTCCCCAGCCGCTGGGTCATCCGCCGGGCCGTGGAGCTGGGCGTGCCCCTGACCGTCAACTCGGACGCGCACCACCCCAGCGAGCTGGCCAAGGCCTACCCCCAAGCCCACCAGGCCCTCCGCGAGGCCGGATGCCCGCAGGTCTTCCACCTCAACCGCCAGGGCTGGAAAAGCCTGCCCCTGGGCTGAACTTTTCCCCGCGGCGCGTTTTTTTTCAAGATAATAACGAAAAATCGCTCCCGACCCTTGGGCGATTGGAAGATAAGGACTACTTTTGCCCGCCTTAAACAATTTTTACAAACCTCAAGCACGGTTATGCCAGTAAGACTCAGACTACAGAGACATGGTAAGAAGAACAGACCCTTCTACCATATCGTCGTGGCAGACAGCAGAGCTCCACGGGATGGACGGTTCATCGCTAAGTTGGGTACCTACAACCCAATTACCGATCCTGCTACAATTGACTTGGACCTCGACGCCGCTGTCGATTGGTTGGCCAAAGGGGCCCAGCCTTCCGACACCGTCCGCGCGATCCTCTCCTACAAAGGCGTGCTGCTCAAGCGCCACCTCCAACGCGGGGTGACCAAGGGAGCTTTCTCGCAAGAGGAAGCCGACAAGCGCTTCGAAGCATGGCTCGGCGAGAAGAGCGGGAAGATCCAAGCCAAGAAAGAACGCATCTCCCGTGAAAAATCCGAAGCCTTCAAAAGCAGGCTCAAGGACGAGACCGCCAAGAAGGAAGCCATCGCCCAAACCCTGGCCAAGAAGCGCGCCGATGCCCTCGCCGCCATCACCGCCAAGCCAGACGACAGCTCCAGCGACGACGCCGCAGCGGCCGAATAAGCATACCGCCGAATGTCACCGTCCGAGTTCATCCCCATCGGCAAGGTTTCCAAATCACACGGAAACAAAGGGAGCATCGTCATCACGATCGACTTGGACCAATTCGACCTCCTCGACCAATCGGAACCGGTTTTCATCAAAATTGATGGAATACCGGTTCCTTTTTTCATTTCCCCCGAGCCCATCTCATACGCCAAGGGCGGAATCCGCCTCTTCTTCGACGGCATCGACTCCCGCGAAAAGGCCCAGCAGCTCACCGGCCTGGAGTTCCTGGCCCATCCCAAGGCCATTTCCTACCTCGACCCTGACGACGGCCTCGTCGGATACCACCTGGTCGATCCTTCCATCGCCTTCCAGGCAACCATCCTCGAAATCATCGAATATCCCAACAACGAGGTCTTCCGCCTCGAAGTAAAGGGCAAAGAGGTCCTCGTGCCCACCAACCTGGCCCTGACCATCGACCACGACAGCCGCACCGTCAGACTGCGCCTGCCCGACGGCCTTCTCGACCTGTACCTGGAATAGCCGCGGCCCCGCGCCGGCGTAGAGACGTTGCGCGCAACGTCTGTACTGCTGCGCCGTCGAATCGTCGTCGTAGAGACGTTGCGGCCTGCGTGATTACACAAAAAAATCACGCAATGGGGGACAAATTCAAAAACAAATACCGCATTCCCTCGGCACGGTTGCGGAATTGGGACTATGGATGGGCGGGGGTGTATTTCATCACGATTTGCACGCACGACATGGCCCATCATTTCGGGGAGGTTGAAGGGGAGGACATGATTTTGTCGCCTGTTGGGGTGATTGCCGACATCATGTGGCACGAAATCGTCGGCCGTGAAAAACATGTCGAAAAGGGTGAGTTCGTGGTGATGCCCAATCATGTGCATGGCTTGCTGATCTTGAAGTCTTCCGCGGATGGGGCCAAGGCGCCCCGGTCCGCTCCGGGCGCGAAGGACGTCGGGGACTGGGAGCGCGTCGCGGAAGAGCCGCGGTTGCAACACGATGAAAAGAACGAGTTCATGTCCAAGATTTCGCCCAAGCCGGGTTCGGTCTCCACCATCGTGCGGAGCTACAAGTCGGCCGTGACGCGCCATGCCCGCCGGATGGGCTTCAGCTTCGAGTGGCAGGCGCGGTTTTACGACAACATCCTCAGGAATGAAAGGGACCTTCACAGGGTGTCTCGCTACATTGTCAACAATCCGAGGAACTGGGCGGAGGACAGGTTCGCCCTTGGGCACTGATGGGCCTTGGTCGGCATGGGTTGAAAACGAACAAAAAAGAGAACATGGAGAAACGTGAAAAATTGGCCAGTTGGCTGGAAATGACGGGCTACGGCGCCCTGGGTGGCGCGGTCTTGGCCGCCGCGGGAGGATTCTGGATGACCAATTTGGGGGGAAACCAGGGCTGCCCGCCGTGGATAGAGGCGCTGATGGGCCTGCCCGGCTACGAGGGCTGCGGGGCGTTCGGCGCGATCGTTTCGCTGCTGTTGGGCATCCTGCTGGGCGTGGGGCTGACGGCCTGGCTCTCGCGGACGCCGCGGCCGGGGCGGATGGCCCTGGTGCTGCTGACGGTCCTGCTGGTGGTGCCCACGGCCTTGGGCGGCTACCTGAGCGCCAACGGGGCGAACGACGCGGGCATTCCGGTGCTGCTGGCGATGGGTTTCGGCCTGCTGGTGGTCGGAGGCGTCGGCGCGGCGGCCTTCGCGGGGCTGGTGGTGCTGCTGCGCAGGGGCTGAGCGGGCGCCGGGGCCAGGATTCATGCGCCGCGTATCGGCAAGGCCGAGCGGGATCCGCGGGGGCGAACGGGAAAATGCCCAAATTTGTCCCCGCGTACCGGCTGGCGTTCGGCCGGGTGAAACCCAACCAACGATGAAATTCAGCAAGAGCTTTGGCAATTCTTACGACAGGTTCATGCACCTGGTCGAAAAGCACCGGCTTCGGCGGCGGCGCGCCCGGCTGCTGTCGGGGCTGCGGGGCAGGGTGCTGGAGGTGGGCGTGGGCACGGGCATCAACTTCGAGCACTACGGGCCGGAGGTGGAGCTGACGGGCATCGAGCCTTCGCCGCACATGCTGGCCCACGCCGAGCGGCGGCGCCTGGCGATGCCGCGGCCCGAGCGGGCCAGGCTGCATCCGCTGGGCTGCGGCAGTACGGAGACGGAGGCCCTGTTCGCCCCCGGCTCGCTCGACGCCGTGGTCTGCACCCTGGTGCTCTGCACGATACCCGAACCCGAGCGGGCGCTGCGGCGCTTCCTGGAGTGGCTCAAGCCGGGCGGCAAGCTGCTGGTGCTGGAGCACATCCGCTCGCACCGGCACCTGCCCGGGCGACTGCAAGACCTGGCGCGCCCGCTCTGGGCCAGCCTGGCCGAGGGCTGCCAACTGAACCGCCCGACGGACAAGCTGCTGGCCGAGTCGGGCTTCCGGCTTGTGCGCGAGGAGCGCTTCCGGGTTGGTCTGCCGTTCTACGAGGCCGTTTACGAAAAACCCCGCGACTGAAGCCCTGTCGTCAAGGGCTTGCCGTCGCGGGGGTGATTTTCGGGGCGCTAGGCTGGGCCTACCGCTTGTTGCGCTTGGTTTTCCACCATCCGCGTTGGGGTGGGTCTTGGGTGAATCGGCTGAACTCGGTGCCCAAGGTGCTCAGGTCCACGAGCTTGACGCCTTGGAAGTAGAACTTGATGATTTCGTTGTAGGGCGTCTTCTGCCGGGCCATGTTCATGGCTCCCTGTTGCGACATTCCCACGCCGTGGCCGTAGCCGCGGCCGTTGAGGCGCAGCTTGCCGCTTTCGGGGATGATGTCGAAGAAGGTGGAACGGAGGCTGAACTGCGCTCTGATCTTGACGAGCCGGATGGAATCGCCGCCGAAGCGGAAGTACTCGAGGCGCTGGGGCTGGCGGAAGGCGAAGTCCTCGGCCTTGTGCTGGTCGGTGATGGTGAAGCCTTGGCCGAGGAGGTATTCCTTGAAGGCGTCGAACTCGATGGTCTGGGTCCAGGTGGCGTTCGATTCGGTGGTGGAGTGGGGGTCGTCCACGGCCTTGAGGTAGGGGCGGTCGGCGGCCCAGACCCACTCGGAGTTGGCGGTCTGGCCTCCGCTGTTGGAGTGGTAAACGGCCTCGATGGGCTGGTCGGCCTGGTCCACGACGACGAGGCCGCGGGTGTCTTCGACGGCCCGGGCGATGTTGGTGTAGCGGGCCGGGTCGTTGCGTCCCTTGTAGGCCTGGTGGCCGACGCCGTCGATCAGGTCGTAGGCCTGGCCGCTGGCGCGCTTGCGGAGCTGTATCATGGCGTAGGTGCGGGCCAGGACGGCCTGGGCGCGGTAGTACTCGTACTCGGCGTTGACGCCCGACTCGGCCTTGACCACTCCGGCCAGGTAGTTGGGCAGGCCGACGCGGTTGATGAGCCAGTGGGCGCTGTCGTTGGGCATGTGCAGGCGGAGGTCGTCGTCGTACTGGCGGATGAGGCTCTCGTCGCGGGAGGGCTTGAGGGTGAAGGCGTTGGTGTGGCGCTGGCCGACGAAGTCGAGGGCGGTGAACCATCCGAGGTCCTTCTTGACGGTGAAAAGGTGGGCCTTCCCGCCCTCGATGTTGACGAAGATGGCCTGCCCCTGCTTGAGCTTGGCCACGCGCTCCTCCCCGGCCATGACGTGGTAGCGGCCGGTGTCGGCACGGAAGATGAACTCGCCGGGCCGGGCGTCGTGATAGATGCTGATTTCGACAAATTCGGCCAGGTAGGGGTCTTGGGCCAGGGCCGGGCGCAGGGCCAGGGCCAGCAGGACCAGGGGAAGGATACGCTTGATCATGTGAGGTCGTTTGTTGGTTAGTCGGCCAAATTTAGGCAGAACTCGCGACATGGGGCGGGCGGCGGCTCAAGGGGCCTTGGGGAAGGCCTTTCGCCAGCCTCCGCCCAGGTGGAAGGCCAGGGCCATGAGCATGCCCGCGAGCCAGCCGATGGAGGTCCCCCACCAAAGCCCGTGGAGGCCGTAGGCCCCGTCGAGCCACCATGAGAGCGGCAGGCGGAACACCCAGAGCGAGAAGAGCGAGACCAGCGTGGGCACCCAGGTCAAGCCGACGCCGCGGTAGATGGCCCCCAGGGCGATCATCCAGTAGAAGCAGAGGTAGAACGGCGCGACGATGGACAGGTAGAGCCCTCCGGCGGCCACCACTTGCTCGTCGGTGGTGAAGAGCCGGAACAGCGGCCCGCGGGCCAGGACCACCAGGGCCGTGCCCGAGAGCGCGAAGGCGGCGGCCACCAGCCCCGTGGCGCGCAGGCCCAGCCCGATGCGCTCCTGCTTGCCCGCCCCGCAGTTCTGCCCCACGAAGACCGTCAGGGCACGGGCCAGCCCGAACGATGGCAGAAGGGCGAAGCTCTCGATCTTCATGGCCACCGAGTAGGCCGCCACGATGGTCGTGCCGTAGGGGTTGACCAGCCCGTAGAGCGCCGTCAGCCCGCCGGCGGCCAGCAACTGCTGGAGGCCCGAGGGCAGGCCTACCCGCGTGATGTCGCGCAGGTGCCGGGCCTCGAAGCGGATGGACCGCGGGCGTAGCTCCAGCTCCGGATGCTTGCGGCCCAGGTGCCAGAGGCCCGTGAGCAGCGCCCCCGCCTGCGAGAGCACCGTGGCCCAGGCGGCGCCCGCCACGCCCATGTCGAGCCAGACGACGAAGGCCAGGTCGAAGACGATGTTGGTCAGGGTCGAGATCAGCAGGTAGTAGAACGGCGTCTTGGAATCGCCCAGGGCCCGCAGCACGTAGGAGATGCCGTTGAAGCCGAACAAGGCCCAGACGCCCAGCAGGTTGATGTCGAGGTAGAGCGTGGCCATGTCGAGCACCGACTCCGGGAGCTGGGTCCAGACGAAGATGCGCCGGCCCAGGAAAAGCCCCAGGGCCATGACCACGGCCGAGGCCGCCAGCAGGAACAGCAGGAAGGTGTGGATGCTGCCCTTGACCTCCGGTTGGCGGCCGGCGCCGAAGTGCTGGGCCACCACCACGCTGGCCCCGCCCGATATGCCCGAGACCACGGCGATGAGCAGGAACTGCACCGGGAACGAGGCCCCGACGGCCGACAGGGCCTCGTCGCCCAGCACCTGGCCCACGATGATGCTGTCCACGACGTTGTAGAGCTGCTGGAAAACCGAGCCCAGCAGGATCGGCGCCGTGAACCGGAGGAGTTTGCCGGCCACCTTGCCTTGTGTCAAGTCCTCCATGTTGATTCGCTGTTTTTGGCGCCGCCTGCGAGCCTCATTCGCCCATTCTGCCGCGTTGGCCTAGGCGAAAGCCCCTTTTTCCTATCTTTGGAACGCGAATTAAACCCAATTTCAATCACCATGACAAAAAAGATCGTTTTGAGCGTCGCGCTGGCCTTCGTGGCCCTGGCCTCCCAAGCGCAGGAAATCGGCGTCCGTATCGGGCCTAACTTTTCGACCATCATGTACGAGGAGGACCCCGAAGGGAAGAAGTTCCTGCCCGGCGTACACCTGGGCGCCTTCGCCAATTTCGGCATCCTGGGCGACATGCTCTCGCTCCAGCCCGAGGTCATCTTCTCGCAGAAGGGCGTGGCCACCGAGGGAGACCTGCTCAGCACCAAGACCCGGATGAACTACTTGGAAGTGCCTGTGCAGCTCCGGGCCCAGTTCGCCGACACCTACTTCATGGGCGGGCCCTACTTTGCCTACCTGATGAACGCCACCACCACGGTCGAGGAAGGCTCCAACTCGGTCTCGACCGACTGGGACTTCGACGAGGATGAGAACCTGAACCGCACCGACCTGGGCATCTGCGTGGCCGCGGGCTACACCAAAGGCATCGGCCCGGTCAACTTCTTCCTCGAAGGCCGCTACTCCGTGGGCATGCGCCGCCTGGTGGACGAATATACCATCCTGGTGGTGACGGTCGATCAGAAGGACTACATCCACAACATCAGCATCTCGGCTGGCATCACCTTCGGCCGCTGAGCGTTCCGCCCTCGATGCCCCCGCGCTGGAAGTCCACCGGCTTCGCGCTGCTGCTGGCGGTCTTGCTGCCCCTTTTCGCGGCGGCGCAGCCTGCCGCTCCCGCCGCCGGCGTCCTGGCCTTGCCCGATAGGGGCGGGGCCAGGGCCTCGGCCAAGGCCTGGGGGCTGCGGGCGGGCCTTTGCGTGGCCTTCCTCGACTACGAGAACCCTTCGTTCGCCCGCGACTTCAGGCTGCACATGGGGCCTGAGCTGGGACTGCTGATCCGCCGCCCGGCCATGGGCCTGGTGCGCTGGCAGGCCGAGCTGCTCTTTTCGCAGCGTGGCGAGAGCTACACCGTCAATAGCGAGGCCAACATGCTGGACCTCAATTACCTGGAAATTCCCCTGTCGCTCCGCATCGACTATCCGTGGTTCTACCTCAGCTACGGTTTCGGCGCCAGCTACTGCCTCTGGGCCACCCGCACGCGGGTGGACCGCTTCGGGCGGCACCGCGAGGCGCTCGACTTCGAGGCCGAGCAGGTGAGCCGGATCGACTACTCGCTCAAGATGGGCGTCGGCCTGACCCGCCAGGCCCTGTCGTACAAGACCTTCTTCGAGATGAACATCGGCATGGGCCTCAACAGCCTCTACCCCGACCGCTTCGTCGGAAACTTCTTCCTGGGCCTGACGGCGGGCATCCTCTTCGACAAGAGCGGCCTGCGCCCCGTCGGCCTTTGATGGGCCCCGCGGCCCGCCAACCCAAACCCGCACGCCATGCCCCTCGTCCCCATCGACCTGCGCCGCGTCAAGCCCACGGCCAAATCCGCCGCCGGGAAGGCCTTCAAGACCTGGGCCCGCGCCCTCAAGCCCGCCTACCCCGACAACCGCTTCGAGCCCGTCTCGCGGCTCGAGCCCCGCGACGACCTCCTGCGCGGCTTCCGCCTGGCCCTGCGCAGCCTGCTGGAGATCCCGCCCGACCACCGGCCGAAGAACAACCATACCTACGTGCTCGGCTTCGTCGAAGGGTACCTCAACACCACCTGGTTCGCCCGATTCGTGGCCAACAACAGCCAGACCTACCGCGACGAGATCTTCTTCAAGTCGCTTGAGCTGTTCTTCGACTCCGACCCCGAGTGCCTGACCTACTTCAACCGCCTGAACAAGTTCGTCATCGACTCCAACTTTCCCTTCAACGGCGAGCTGCGCCTGCCCCGGGGCGAAGGCATCCGCCAGCAGACCGCCCGCATCGTGGCCGACATGACCCTGGAGGAGGTCTGGGAGAAGGCCAGGACCCTGCTCTCGGACATCATGATCCAGCGCTTCGAGCAGAAACGGCGCCGCGCCTTCGACAGGATGCCCAACTTCCGGGTGGAGCTTGCCGACTTCTTTTCGCCCGAGACCATCGACAAGCTGGTGCGCGACAACCAGATGGCTTCTTGAATTTGGCAAATTCGGCTCCTGCGAATTTTCGCTGCGCTTTTGTTTCCCGGCTTGGGTCGCGCTTGTCATCTTTTGGCTATATTTGGACTCCTCAATCCTAAACAACGAAACAACCTAACGTGATGGAAGTAAAAAGAAATTTCGACATCCTGACCCACCTCGAGCAAAATTACCCCAAGCCGGACACCCTGGCCGTGAAGCGGGACGGAACCTGGATCAAGTTCAGCTCGGGCGACTACCGCCACAACGTGGACCTCTTCAGTTGCGGCCTCATCGAGATGGGCTTCAAGCCCGGCGACAAGATCGCCACCGTATCCAACAACCGGCCCGAGTGGAACTTCGCCGACATGGGCATGTCCCAGATCGGTGTGGTACACGTGCCCATCTATCCGACCATCGGGCCCGTCGAGTACGAGCACATCCTGCGCCACTCCAACGCCCGCATCCTGATCGTGCATTCCAAGGAGCGCTACGGAGTGATCAAGCCCGTGGCCGACAAGGTCGAGACCCTCGAGCAAATCTACAGCTTCGACAAGCTGGACGGGGTCAAGAACTTCTACGACATCATCGAGCTGGGCAAGGCCAACCAGGAAAAGCACATGGCCACGCTCCAGCAGTTCCGAGACGCCGTGAAGCCTGACGACATGTGTACCATGATCTACACCTCCGGCACCACGGGCCTGCCCAAGGGCGTCATGCTCTCGCACCGCAACTTCATCTCCAACGTCCATGCCTGCGAGCCCCACCTGCCCATGGACCACACCAAGCGCGCCCTGAGCTTCCTGCCCCTCTGCCACGTCCTGGAGCGCATGGTCAACTACCTCTACCAGCACATGGGCGTCAGCATCTACTACGCCGAGAGCATGGAGACCATCGGCGACAACATGCGCGAGGTCTCGCCCAACTGCATCGTGGTCGTGCCCAGGGTCTTGGAGAAAATCTTCGACCGCATCCTCGAAAAAGGCAACGAGCTCGACGGCTTCAAGCGCAAGCTCTTCTACGATGCCGTGGACCTGTCCGAGAAGTTCGAGCTCGAAGGCCGCTCGTTCTTCTACGACGTCAAGCGCAAGCTCTTCGACAAGCTCATCTACAGCAAGTGGCGCGCCGCCACCGGGGGCAAGCTCGAGGTCATCCTCTCGGGCGGAGCCGCCCTGCAGCCCCGCCTGGCCCGCGTGTTCCACTGCGCCGGCATCCAGGTCCAGGAGGGCTACGGCCTGACCGAGACCTCGCCCGTGATCTCCGTCAACCGCGTGCACCTGCCCTTCATCCGCTTCGGCTCCGTCGGCAAGATCCTCGACAACGTCGAGGTCAAGATCGCCGAGGATGGCGAGATCCTCTTCAAAGGGCCCAACCTCATGCTCGGCTACTACAAGGATCCCGAGAAGACCGCCGAGGTCATCGACCACGAAGGATGGTTCCACACCGGCGACATCGGCGAGCTCGACCAGCTCGGAATGCTCAAGATAACCGACCGCAAGAAGGAAATCTTCAAGCTCTCCACCGGAAAGTACGTCGCGCCGCAGGCCGTCGAAAACAAGATGAAAGAGTCGTCCTTCATCGAGCAGCTCATGGTCGTGGGCGCCGACGAGAAGTACGCCGCCGCCATCATTTGCCCCAACTTCCCCTTCCTGCACGACTGGGCCTCCGAGCACAAAATCCACTTCAAGGACAACATCGAGCTGATCGAGAACCCCAAGGTCATCGAGCGCATCCAGAAAGAGGTGGACCGCCTCAACGAGCACCTGGGTCGCCACGAGCAGATCAAGAAGTTCGAACTGGTCTGCGAGCAGTGGACCCCCGACAGCGGCGAGCTCTCGCCCACCCTCAAGCTCAAGCGCCGCTTCGTGGTCAAGAAGTACGAGGTCAAGCTCAAGCGCCTCTTCGGCCATTCCGCCGAACGCGGCCACGTCGGCGAGCGCGTCCCCTACAAGAAGGCATGAGGCCGCTTTCCAGCCCCTGGCCCCATACGCCCAAGGCCCTCCCGCGGAATCCCCCGCCGGAGGGCCTTCTCCTTTGGGCAGAATGCCAAGATGCGTTTGGGTAGGAGAGGGGCGGAAGGGTGGCAGCGGAAACTTTCCAACGTGGCGGCAGCCCCTTGGAAACGTTTCAGGGAGCAAAGCAAGCGGTCATACCCAATTGCCTTCAAAGGTGAAATATCCGAACGCAGCTTGGTGCAATACCCAGTTGCGTTCATGGGTGGAACATCCCAAGTACGAGCGTCCGACAAAATCGGGCTGTTCCGCCAATCCCGAAGGGATTGAATGTGGATAGCCCCGGATGAAATCCGGGGAGCAGGGAAACACCGCGAACCAGAACCCCGTAGGGGTTCAATGCGAAGACCAAGACGCACCAAGTCAATCCATCACGTTTGATGGCAACTTGGCACAAGACGCCAGGGCTACGCCCCTTTTGGTGGCGCGGCGGCGGCGCGGTGCTACGAAGTTGCCAGGGCTACGCCCTTTTCGGATGCCTTGGCTTCGCCCAGAAAGCCCTGAAAGGGCGAAATATCCTAGCGATGGGTGAAGCCCATCGACAACAAGCCCCCAACAGCCCAGCCCTGAAGGGGCGCAATAATTCGGCGATGGACATTGTCATACACAGTCGCCTTCAAAGGTGATGGATTGCCTCGCAGCCTCGCCCAAGCCCGAAGGGGTGAAATTATCTTCATCGGGAGGATGGGCCAGACAATCCTACCCCTTCGGGATTCGCCCGATCCGTCTCATCAGCGTCCATTTCGACTTTTGACAGGGAGGAGCCTCGATTTCAACTTGTCCCATCCGGCGTGCCCGAAGCGGGCGGCATGTTTTCGCGATACGCCAGGCTGCGGTGGGCGGCTTTTTCCTGCGTTTCTCGGGCCGGCTTTTGTTGTTGGTGGGAAATGCCCATCGGCCGCGCGCTTCCATGCGAACTTGCCCGCGGAAAGCGTTTATGAAAGACAGCAAGAATTGCCAAGGCAAATGAAGCGATTAAAAAAAAGTTAAATTTGGGCAAAGAAATCGTTATTCGCCATGCCATATCCTCGGCTGTTTTTCGCTTTCGCCTTGTTCATGCTGCTGGGACCTGGCGCGGCCTTGGGCCAGCCGTCCGAGGCCCTGGGACCCCAGCGGGACAGCCTGGAAAGACTGCTGGCGGGCAGCCGGAGCGCGACGGACCAGATCCGCCTTCACCTCGAGCTGGCCGAGCTGTTCAAGGACCTGGACAACGAGGCCAGCCGCTCGAACGCCATGGCCGCGATGACCCTGCTCGACCAGGAGGACCCCGGCCAGGAGGACGCTCGCTCGTGGATGCAGGCCCACCGGCTGGTCGGCTACGCGCTCTACCAGGTCAAGGGCGTCGAGGCCGCGCTCCGCAGCGACAGCCTGGCCGCCGATTTCGCCAGGCGCCTGGACGACCCCCGCTCGGTGGCCATCACCTACCAGAACCTGGCCATCGACTACGGCGAGCTGGGCGAGTTCTACCTCCAGGCCCGTTTCCTGCTCCAGGCCAAGCTGGCCGCCGAGGAGGCGGGCGACCCCATGATCATCCGCGTGGTGCTGACCAGCCTGGCCGACTACCTGCTGGCCATCCGCGCCGACTCCATCGCCCTTACCCAGCTCCAGCGCGCCTTGGAGATGGTCGGCCACGAACCTGACATCGTCCAGCGGCTCAAGTCCGAGGCCTACATCAACCGCGGCCTAGGCCTGGCCCTGATGAACCTCCAGCAGCTCGACAGCGCCGACTTCCACCTGCGCCACGCCGCCTTCCTGGCCCACCAGGCCAGCAACCAGTTCCTCAGCCTCGACATCCTCGACCTCCGCTCTCGGCTGGCCATCCTGCGTGCCGAGCCCGATTCCGCCCTGGCCCTGGCCTCCAGCCTGCTCGACACCGCCCGGGCCAGCGACAGGACCCGCTTCATCCCCCCGGCCCTGCTCAACATCGGCAAGGCCCAGAACCTGCTGGGCCTCCACCAGCAGGCCCTACTGACCCTGGACCTGGGCCTCGAAACGATCGACCCCAACGACAAGCTCGCCCGGGCCGATTTCCACCAACAGATCGCCCAGGCCTACCACAGCCTCCAGCGCTACGACTCGGCCTACCACCATCTCAGCCTGCACCTCGAGTTCAGCCTGGCCTTCGCGCAAAGCCAAAAAACCATGCAGCAGGCGCTGTTCCAGAACGAGATGGAGCTCTCCGAGATCAAGGCCCGGATGGACCTGGCCCAAAGTGAGCTGGACGAGGCCCACGCCCTGGGCGAGCGCCGCGGCCTGATCATGCTCCTGAGCCTGCTGGCCTTCCTGGCCATCGGCTTCTTCTTCTGGCGCGAAAAGCGCTCGCAGCGCGAAAAGAGGTCCCAGCACCTCGAGCTCAAGGCCCAGAAGGAGCAGATCGAGGCCCAGAAGGAGAAGCTCCAGATGCTCATCGCCACCAAGGACAAGTTCTTCTCCATCATCGCCCACGACCTCAAGAACCCGTTCCACTCGCTGGTCGGATTCTCCGAAATCCTCACCGAGAACCTCGACGAGCTGCCCCACGAGGAAATCGTCGAGGTCTGCGCCATCATCAACGAGTCCGCCCAGAACGGCTACAACCTGCTCGAGAACCTGCTCGAGTGGTCGCGCTCGCAGACGGGCGCCATCCGCTGCCGGCCCAAGCCCACCGAGCTTTCGGAGCTGGTCCGCGAGACCTTCGCCCTGCTCTGGGTGGCCGCCGACAAGAAGCAGTTGTCGCTCGAGCACCAGCAGTCGGGGCCGCTCTGGTTGCACATCGACTCAAACATGATACAAACAGTGATTCGAAACATCGTGTCGAACAGCATCAAGTTCACGCCCCGCGGCGGACAGGTCGTGGTCGTCTGCACCAGCGAGGACCTCTGGCGCGAGGGCCGCCGCCAATGCCGGGTCAGCATCCGCGACAACGGCGTGGGCATCCACCCGCAAGACCTCGACAAGCTCTTCCGCATCGACACCAAGCTCAGCACCCAAGGCACCGAGCAGGAAAAGGGAACGGGCCTGGGCCTGCTCATCTGCAAGGAATTCGTCGAGGTCAACGGCGGCGAAATCTGGGTCGAGAGCCAATTGGGCCACGGAACGACCTTCCATTTCCACCTGCCCCTCTGCCAGACCGAGGAGATCCTGGTTTGAAGCCAAGGCCCGCGCCGGGCAGGCCCGTTTTTCATTCGCGTTGTTTGGCCTTCCGCCGTCCCTTCCCCCTTTTTTTTCTTCTTGGGTGATGTTTTGCTGGCACGGAAAACGAGCAGCGCAATAATGCTTTGCCGATTCTTGTTAGATTTTTAAGCCGATGCTCTGAATAGGCTTAAAATTTCTTAACTTGGAAGGACAATACAACCCCAAAACAATTTCTAGTCATGTCGAAAAAACCAATAGCAATGATCGCTTTGCTTGCCTTGCCGTGGACGGGTCCGGCGCAAGGCCAGCAAGGGGCCTTTCAGGGGCCTTTTCCCGTGGAAACCCTTGCCCTAGCCGACAACCCGCCGAGCTTCTGCCTTCCCGGCGGAGAGGGCCTGCCCGCGAGCTCCGCGGCCGTGGCGGCCCGGCGCTGGGCCGTTTCCGACGATTTCGTGCGCGTGCCGGGCGGCACATACCGCATGGGCAGCACCGCCGGCTCAATTGACGAAAAACCTTTGCACGCTGTCCGAGTCTCGGACTTTCTCATCGGAAAGTACGAGGTTACGAATGCCCAGTTCGTGGAATTTCTGAACGCCAAAGGCAACCAGACCGAGGGCGGAAGCCCCTGGATCGACCTCGACGGCAGCAGCCTGGGCGAGCGCTGCCGCATCCGCCAGAGCGAGGACTCGTTCGTGGTGGAAAGCGGCTTCGAGAACCATCCGGTGGTGCTGGTGAGCTGGTACGGCGCCTGCGCCTACGCCGACTGGCTCAGCCAGCGCGAGGGCCTGCGTCCCTGCCACAGCGGCACGGGCGCCCAGAAGTCCTGCGACTGGGGCGCCGACGGCTACCGCCTGCCCACCGAGGCCGAATGGGAATACGCCGCGGGCGGAGGCGCCGGCTCCCGCACCAAGTGGGCCGGCATCAACAAGCGCGGCCAGATGGAAGACTTCATGTGGTTCCAGGACAACGCCGCCGCCCAGGGCCAGGACGCCCCCGGCTACGGCCTCCAGCCCGTCGGTAAGCGCCAGCCCAACGCCCTGGGCCTCTACGACATGAGCGGCAACGTCTGGGAATGGTGCTGGGACTGGTACAAGGCCGACTACTACGCCCAAAACGAGCGCCTGGACCCCCAGGGCCCCTCGTCGGGCAGCTACCGCGTGCTGCGCGGCGGCTCCTGGACCGGCACGCCCGACCTCTGCCAAGTCGCGAACCGCGACAACTACAACCCCGCCAGCCACGGCATCAGCCACGGCTTCCGGCTTGTCCGCCGCGGCTTGGCGGCGGACTAAAGTCCGCCGCAATTGAGTTTTAGGCAGCAGGGGAAAAATCAATAGCGGCAGCATTGCGGCGGACTAAAGTCCGCCGCAATTGACTTTCAAGCTGCCGAGGAAAAATCAATAGCGGCGGGCTTCAGCCCGCCGCAGGCGTTGATGCGCGGACTCTGCGACCCCTTCGGGGTCGAACCTCTCACCGAGAAGGCTGTCTATAAACATGTGAACCCTTCGGGTTCTGCCCATCCACACCCCATCGAGGCGCAGATCATGCCACCCCTTCGGGGTTCCGATTCCAACCAGCACGCGTCATCCTACAATCATGCCATCCCTTCGGGATTCGCCCGCCATCCCCAGTGTAAGGAAAATCAATAGCGGCGGGCTTCAGCCCGCCGCTATTTTGCAGATGTGGCGCCTGTTCTACGCAGGAGGCGACGGGAGCAGAAGGTTCAGTTCGAAGCCTGGGACCAAGTCCTTCAATTTTGCGACGGTTTCGTCCGAAAATGGCAGCTTGCCTGTTTCGACCCACTGGCCAGCGTCTTGCCTTTGCATCAGAAAGGGTGCGTAGGACGGCTTGTTGTGCGAGCCCGTGCTGAGCACCACGCCGGAGAGCAGGCGGTTGTCCGGACCAAAGGGCTTCATCTCGATAAGGCAATAGTCGGAGATATGCTTCAACTCACGGTCTCGATAGAAGACACACTCCAGGAGGTTCCCATCCGGCAAGGGTTTGAAATGGCCATATTTTTTGGTCTGGTTCGATGTGAGGATTTCGGCACTTCCGTCCTCGTTGAGCCCCAAATATGATGTCTGGATGTAGGTTTCGCCCTTGACGCTGGTTAATTTGATGCTTTTGTATTTGCCAATCAGCGCCTGGGCTTTGCGAGCATGTTGGGCGTGCGGGCGAGCATTGATGTCGGAGGTCATCTTCGTGGACTGAAGAAATCTGCCTTGCATTTCGAAGATGACCCCCAGCGGAGTAGGTTCGCTCGCGGCTCTGGACATTTCTTCAGCGTTTGACACCCTCCGCAGCCATAGGCCGCCTGCGTAAGAAATTTCACCCGTGAGCGCCATAGACGAATAGTTTCCCGGAAACCAGTTGTAGTCTTTTGACGGATTGTGTGTGAATGTCAGCAGCGCAAAATGATTCTCGTCCGCGATCTTCTGCAAGCCAATGAAATAGTGATTTTTGTTGGCTTTGGACATGATGAGCCGGTATCTGTTCCGGGTTTGCCCGTGCTGGTCTAGGGTCTCCACTTCTCCAGCTTTCCAGTCTGTGGTAACGCGAAGTGTGAAGCGTGTAACCGTAACCTTGTCGTCGGATAAGTAACCTACAAAAAAGATCTCTTCGGTCTTTTGTACCAAATAAGACAAGCTCCGAGATGGGTAGAAGCTGAAAAAGTCTCGTATCGGCTCGAAAAATTTGGGCAGGTTCTCAAGCGATGGAAGCGCCTCTTTTCCAATGGTTTGGATGCTTCGGTTACGGACCAACCAGTAGAACCCGTGCTCGAAGTGGTTCTTCTCGAAGGCGAAGAGGGTTCCACTTGCCAGCAAACGCTCCTGTTTGGAGTCCAGGAAGACCTGAAGGTGAAAGCTAAGGTATCGGTTGCTGAAGTTCAAAGCAAGAAGTTGTGCCTTGTCGAAGTTGCAGTAGTCGGTATCGTAACGATAGCGAGGAGTTTGGAGCTGTGCTCGCCATAACCCTTTTTCCCAGTGCAGTGCCAGAAGCGCTCTTTCTAAAGTGCTTTTCTGGTTCTCACCTGATCGGCTGTAATAGAGTTCGTAAACCCCCTCGAATTGAGACCAGTCGTCTTGGGAGGGCAAGTTGTCTTGGTCAAGGAAGAGCTGAAGGGCTCGCAGGTGGGCCTTGCTGGTGCTGTTTTGGCCCTGGGCCCACCTTTGGAGGGTTTTGTAGGACACCCATTCCAGCTTTTGGCATATCTGTCTCATGTTCTGGACAAACTCTGTCCAGTTGGTCTTCGGTGGCTGCACCTTCAGCGGTTTGAGCCTGCTGTCGTTGTCGCCAAACAAATTGACAACGGTTTGTTGTTCTAGCTTGGGCAGCAAATCGTTCAGGGTCCTGTTGATTGTCTCCGCCATTAGCCGAAAATCAGCAAGTTCCAGTTCTGCTAATGCTTTTCCCCGCAGTTGTTTTTTCAACTCGGAGTGCTTGACAAGGTTGTGCATCAAACTCGCTGTATCTTTCATAGGGAGCTTCGCCTTAGGGTGAATTGTCGCCCTAAAGATACTGTTTTTGTCTGTAACTTGTCTCACCACCCTGCAAATGTCTGGACAGCCGATGACAATTTGGATTGTTTCCAGCCTGCGTTGCTCAAAAGCGATTTTCCGACGATAATAGTTTGAAGGTTTAGTTGTTGGAAATCAATAGGTTATTTTCCGATGGGTGTTTTTTTTGTGCATGATGAATGATTTTTTTTCGAGACATTTTGTGTTTTAGTTGTCCTATGACATTTTTGTGAAAGGTTTCAAAGTTCGGCTTCGGCAAAACTCTTTTGGGAAAACCTTGGGGCCTGGACTCGCTGGTAGTGCCTATGGAATTGATTCATTGGCTTCTTTAGAGCTTAGAACGATTTTGCTTGTCTCTTTATTTCTTTTTGCCTTTCCGCCTTGGTTAAGTTTTAATTCTCAGTTTCCTTAGCCCAAACAAGAGTCATGAATGAAGTCGAGCTGAAAAAGGAGGTCATCAAACTGGTCGAGAGAAACGACTTGCGTGGTGCGATTGATCTGCTCAAACCCTTGGGCTCAAGCCAGGTCGTTCATATCGAAAGTCAATACGCAAGTTTGATACAAGACGATATCGCTGGCATATTGTCCCCTGGCACACGGAATCAACGCAGGGCAGAAATCAGAAGAGCAATCATCATTTATCTCAACAACATGTCTCAATACGCCCCCATCACTGACGGTGATCCTGAGCCCAATGTGCAAACTCCGGACAAGGAGCGCCAATTGCTTTGGATGAACTTCGCACTGGTCTTTCTACTTTTTACGGCTTTGCTGCTCATGGTCGTCTTCATTCCGAAGATTACGCAGGCCCAGTACAGCCTCATCAAAATCCTGCTCGCTTTCGCCGCGCTTCCTATGGCTGTCATAACGAGCGTGAAAGCACGAATTGAAGTCAAGCGTGGCGACTGGCTCAAGTTCGCGGGCCTCAACGGTGCTGCGTTGTTTGGGCTTGTCATGATGCTTCCTGGGCTAAAGCCATCAAGCCAACCCATCAGCTTGTTCGTGGTTGACCAAAACGGTGGCGGTGTTCCTGATGTGGAAGTCTATTGTGCCAACACCAATGTCAGTGACAACACCAACAGCAATGGGCAATGCGACTTCGATGTGCCGGAGGAGGACTTGGAGAACATGCTAAGGTTCCAGATACGGCACAACGGGATCGCTTTCGACACTGTGGTGGCCTACAGCAAGGAGCTTGTCCTTCGCCTACCAATGCAAAGCAACTGCAGCCTGCGACTTGCGTTCCTTAGCTCTTTGGGTGAAAGGATCGACCCTGCCGATATAAAAGTTGGTCTCTATGAGGACAGGGTTCAATTTGTCAACTCGGACGGTGAGTTCCTTGCCGACCACAAGGCCTGCGACCTGGATTCGCTGACCATCAACGTAACCTTTGAAGGCCGCCAACGTGCGTTTCGCATTGCGAACAAGTCGTTGCTCCAGACCGTGATCGTTCCGGTTGCGGCGACGAGTCAGGCGCCAGGCGCAATAATTCCACCGAGCCCAAAACCTGATGCTGATGGTATTTTACAGATTGTCGTCAAAAGAATGGACGGTGCCATCGTTGTGGGGGCAACGGTTGTGTGTGATGGAGATACTTTGCAAACAGACGCTGCTGGCAGGGTTGAGTTCCGTGGGCTGGAGGTTGGCAAGCGGTATAGCGTAACAGCTTATTCTGGTGACTTCTTTGGCAATTCTACTTACGAGGCGTCCATCAATGTAGATGTTACCTATGTTCTGAAATTGGTGTATAACTAAACAAATTGAATATGAAAAAGTTGATCTTTCTTTTGGCAGTCTTGTTTTTGCACGCTGCTGTCATCGCTCAAACTAGTTCCACTACTTTTACATACACCGGCACTTTGAATTTGCCTGGTGGTGTTCCAGCGAGATCGGGTACTGTTTACATCAATGGGGAACCCGCTGTCAATGTGGATACTCAAGGCAGATTTGCGATCAATCTGTGTCATGGGCTGCGTAATGTTGATGTTTTCGCTGAAAGCGGACCTTATGCGACAAGGATACCATATCAAACTGTTGTGAATCCAAACGTGATCAACATAACCCTTGAGCCGGTTCCTACCCTTCGTTTGACCTTCGAGGATTGCGATTCGCATTTTCTGCAAGGTGTTGTAGTTGAATGGACTGGCGATGACGGAAGACAGCGTCGTGATACTTCCAATCAGTACGGTTCTGTTTATTTTGTCAACCCACAGGACGACTTCGAGGTTCTGGCGCGAGCGAGATGCTCGGATAAGCAGTTGCGAATGTCAAAAGAAGAGGGCAGCAAAACAGATATAATTTGTGATGAGCAGGGTCGTATTGAACCCGAAGCGATTAAGCGATACGTTCGATTTTTTGAATTTGCATTTGATTCTCTAAATTTTGATATAGGTAACGATGGCTCGATATACGCGACTACTTTTTTCACTTCAAGCAACGACCGGAACTTTAAACGTCTTTACGAGAAAATTGGATGTGGAAATTTGAATGATGCGCCTTTTTTCGCTGAAATAGCTAGACAAATCAATGAAAGCATAGAATCCGATTATGTCAGACTTGAAAGCTCAAGATGTCCGTCACGTGCGGATCTTGCAATTTTCAATAAATTGATGAGCCTACAAATTAACAGTACAGTTTTGAGCCTAATTGGCTCAGGCTTTTCTACACCTCGATGATTGCCACATTTTACTCATGAAAATGATGCGTTATTTAATAATTTTGAATTTTTTTATTGTTTCTACGCTGCTCTACTCCTGTGTACAGCCGTTGGTAGGAACTTCAATACAATCGGAAGAGGTTTTGACACTTGAAAGGGTTATTGATTTGTACAATCGAAACAAGAACTTGAGAGCTGGAAGGCTTTTTCGCAAAAAATGCCAAAATATCAACTTTGCAACAAACATATCCCAAGACGCTCCGCTGGTCTATTTGTACTTGTTACACAAATTGGCTGATGATGCGAATCTCTCATGCCAAGCGCAAACATGTTTGCAAAAAAGACTTGAGGCGGAAAATTTGATGAGTGATTTTGATCAGCAGAATCTTGAAAGAAATATTTTTCAAAGATTTGTTGGAAATTTTTCACCGTCTCCTACATCATTCATACAACCGCCTTACATCAGAAGGTGGTCTCAAATAAGTGCAAAACATATTGCAAAACTACCTGTTCTTCAATATGCTTATGTCCCAGACTCATATGATGAAATCGTTTTTTATGTAGATGAGGATTCGGTGGCGTCTTTTAAAAACGCTTTGCGTGGTTTGAAGCCCAATCTAAATTTTGTAGCAGATAGCTCGCTTAATATTCAAGGGATTAAGACTTTTCGGGTTCCCGGGCTGTTTTATCAATTTCCAAACCACGATTTTGATTTTTCATCTGATTGTCATGAACTTTTGGTGGAGTCTGGTTTATGCGATTGCGAAACGCCTCTCAGCATTGCTCTTTCTTCTCCTTTTGCACGAGATATTTTCGGACTAGAGCGCTGTGAAAGGCGTATGTTAACTGTTGAAGGTAATTTTGATTTCACAATCACGAACTATGACAACGATAGAGGTGAACGCTACGTCGGTTTTTATGACAATCATTCTGGTATTTGGAATGAGAATGTTAATTTGCCATTTGAAATTGTTTGCAGGAAAACGCTTTCTGTCTTTTGTTTGGAGCCAGGCCCAAATGATATCCGTGAGTCTTGTTCTGCCGTGTTGGGCTTTGGGAGAAAGAACGATTCTCTTCGAATTGCCCCGGATGCTTGTGTTACTTACGACATTTACAAGGATTCATTAAACAATCCTCAGAGGGTAAACTTAGACAGGGAAGAATATGTTCATAATGACACGATTTCAATTGGGATCCAAGGCGACCTCATAAGGCCAGGCGACAGTTTGAAAATACATGTGGGTAATGATGTTATATGTATTCCTCTAAGCACAGCACGACAGCCCCTCGTCATCGGACTAGATGCGATGGAACAAATGTTGGAGATCGGTTTCTATAAGATTTCTAGTAGCATTGAGGTAAGCGAAGGCAATAGTCAATTTATAATTTCATTCAAGAAGAATGGTAGTAACAAGTATGATGACGTAAAGAAACTTGTGATTCAGTGTTTCAGTAATCTTCAAATTCAATTTGTGCCATGAAAAGAATTGTTATTTTGTTCTGTATCTTCATCTTTATTTTTATCTCAAAGATGAATGCTCAATCTACAAATCAAAGATATACAATTTTTGAAAGACATAAGTTGGGGCGACAATTTGAAAAACAATTTATTGATGAGTTTACAGATTGCTCCTTTGATTTTGATCTTTTACATTCTGATTTTGTGAATAAATATTATCCATTCTTTCACCATATCTTGGAATATGAAAAGGCATTTAAAGACTATCAAGATAAAATTGATACGGACACTTTGGAAGCATTTCATTCATTGAGATTTGCTTACGATCATATAGTTGAGGCACGTGGTTGCATTGGCAAATGGGAACCGATGGAGAAATCATTCTTGCGTCAATTGTCGCAAATGCAGCATGATAACACTTGTGTTGAATGGCGCGAATTCAAAACGTCAGTGCAAAGATTTGCGTTCAATCGGCGTGAAAATATTTTAAATATTTTTGATTCTACAATTTTCCAATTGAATAAAAAGCACGGGACAATAATCGATCAGATAGATTTCTGTAACGAGGTTCAATCAATCACGAGTGCGAATATTGATTCTTTGTTAAGAATTACAAAAAGTTTAGGCGACAGCATGAGGGAATTGGAATCGCAATCCAGAATAACCACCATGAATTGCGCTAATGAAATCGAGATAAGACCCGATTCCATCCCTCTCGGTGTGGTTTGTACGGAAGGAATTGAATCTGTCGCAAAGCAAAATGTTTATATTCGCTGGAACCATTTTATGAGAAATTACAATATTATTTCGGAATACAAGGTCTATTTGGAGCAATGGAGAGCGAGTGGATTTTCAGAAATTGATTCAGGTTTGTTATATCGTTCATTTCAAGAATTAGGCACTGTTGGAGTTTCACCTGACCAATCAATTCTAATGATAGAAATGAATTTTATAGGAATGGCAGATGGGGCTGGCTATAATGTTCAAATTAGAACAGCGCCTTCTGATATGTTTTTTCCCAAGTATAAATCCTTTCAGATTGCTATTAATGGCACAATAGATATTACCGAGCAGTCTGAACAACGATTGCGGGGAGGCAGCGGTCTCTTCAATCATCACTTGGCATGTCAGAGGGCGCTTTGTTTTAAGGAAGCTATGGCGGATCAATGGAATCATAAGCCTAATACACGTGAATTTGATTTCATTAGTTCAAATATAGAAATATCAGCCGAGGAGTATCAAAGCAGAGGTGGTGAATATAGGGGAGTGAAATTCATCATTGATACAAGTCAATATCTCACTGAAATAAGTAGGGCAAGAGAGGCTTTGGAAAATGTTCAAGATGGGATTGACAGAAGGGAAAGAGAATTATCTCGTGAACTAGATGATATCTCTGATTTAATTATTGAAATCCAACAACTTAAACCTAGGCAGGGCAATGGTTCTGGCCGTTGAGCTAGATGACGAGCACTATGGGTTGTGTTGTAAGTCTTGAGCATTATTGAGGATTGCACATAGAAGTGTGATTTTTGTTTTGTAAGTCGTTGATTTTAATGGCAAATGTCAAGACATTAATGGGAGGCAATAAATACCCTATGGTAGCTGCGGATTTTAGAGTTTACCGCAGCGCTGACCTTGGAAGGCCCTCCTCCAGCAAAATAATCGCGGACACCAGTTGCTGAACTGGTGTCAATGCTTTACCTTTGTAAGGTAAGTAAGACTTTGAAATTAGATTGTGTTAAATCTGAAATCAATGTTCGATTTTTTTCCACGAAATGCACGAAGAACACGAAATTTTTTTG
>JFJP01037766.1_pt1 | contig 29007 bp, 20 predicted proteins | sample 431651 | NCBI WGS metagenome assembly JFJP01 (sample SAMN02602958, study PRJNA72255) | Microbial mat metagenome, whole genome shotgun sequencing project. | biome: fresh water; feature: sink hole; material: water; isolation source: purple microbial (photo- and chemosynthetic) mats found in... | reverse complement strand
TTTTCATCTAAATAAATTTTGCGAAGACGAATATAATTTGGCGTAACTTCTACATATTCATCAGCTTGAATGTATTCCAACGCTTCTTCGAGCGAAAATTTAATTGGTGGAATCAAACGCGCTTTGTCGTCAGTACCCGAAGCACGAATATTGGTCAATTTTTTGCTTTTTGTAACGTTGATAACAATATCATCGGCTCTAGAATTTTCTCCAACTACTTGACCTGTATATACTTCCTCTTGCGGATTGATAAAAAACTTACCTCTATCTTGCAATTTGTCGATGGCATAAGCAAAAGCAGTTCCAGCTTCGAGTGCAATAAGAGCGCCTACATTTCGTTTTTCGATATCGCCTTTGTAAGGTTGAAATTCGATGAAACGGTGCGAAATGATAGCTTCGCCGGCAGTTGCAGTTAATAAGTTGGTTCTTAGCCCAATAATTCCTCGCGATGGAATGATAAATTGAAGCAACACACGGTCGCCTTTAATTTCCATGCTTTGCATTTCGCCTTTTCGCTTGGTAACCATGTCGATAGCTTTACCCGAAAATTCTTCGGCTACGTCGATAGTCATTTCTTCTATCGGCTCGCATCTTACGCCATCAATCAATTTAATAATAACCTGAGGTTGACCAACTTGAAGCTCAAAACCTTCTCTGCGCATGGTTTCGATGAGCACCGACAAGTGCAATACGCCACGTCCAAAAACGTTGTAAGCCTCTGAAGTATCGGCAGGTTCAACACGCAAAGCCAAGTTTTTTTCAAGCTCTTTGTAAAGTCTGTTTTTCAAATGGCTCGAAGTTACGTATTTTCCATCTTGTCCGTAGAAAGGTGAATCGTTGATAGTGAAGAGCATACTCATGGTAGGCTCGTCAATATTAATGGTTGGCAAAGCTTCGGGGTTGTCGTAATCGGCAACCGTGTCGCCAATATCAAAACCTTCGATTCCAACCAAAGCGCAAATTTCGCCCGATTTTACTTTTTCCACTTTCATTTTGGCAAAACCTTCGTACACCAAAATTTCTTTTATTCGGCTACGCTTTTGCGTTCCGTCTCTTTTTACAAGTGTAATACTTTGATTTACAGAAAGTTCTCCCCTTGTTAAACGTCCGATGGCAATTCTACCTACATACGTAGAATAGTCGAGCGAAGTAATCAACATTTGTGGTGTTCCTTCTCTTTGTTCGGGTGCTGGAATAAATTCAATAATTGCATCTATAAGTTGCACTATATCAGTTGTTTCCTTGCGCCAATCTGTGGACATCCAGCCATTTTTTGATGATCCATAAATGGTCGGAAAATTCATTTGGTCTTCGGTTGCGCCCAATGAGTACATGAGGTCAAAAACTTGCTCCTGAACTTCGTCGGGGCGGCAGTTTTGCTTATCTACTTTGTTGATTACAACTATTGGCTTCAAACCCAATTCGATGGCTTTGGATAGCACAAAACGAGTTTGCGGCATGGTACCTTCAAAAGCATCGACAAGGAGCAAAACTCCATCAGCCATATTGAGTACACGTTCCACTTCACCTCCAAAATCAGCGTGCCCTGGAGTGTCTATGATGTTGATTTTGGTGCCTTTGTAATTAACCGAAACATTTTTTGCAAGAATTGTAATTCCACGTTCACGCTCTAGGTCGTTGCTGTCCATGATTAATTCTCCGGGTTTTTCGTGGTCTTTAAACAGATTTCCAAGCATTAACATTTTATCTACTAATGTCGTTTTCCCGTGGTCAACGTGGGCAATAATTGCAATGTTTCTTATATTTTGCATGCTTTTTTAATTTAATTACTTTTAGCTTTAATTTTTATACTTATCTATTCTGTTTCTTTTTTTGAAAAACCTCAAAAATTGGGTAGCTTTTAAAAAGCGTGCAAAATTAGTGTTTTTTTTGCTTTTATAACATTCTATTCTATTTAAAACTTCTTAAAAAAACAAAATTTATTTCTAAACTCAAACAAATGAGTTGTTTAATGTTTTGAATCCTTCTCTTTTTTATGAAAATAATCGTTAATTTAATGATTATTTAATCAATTATTAATTAAAATTTAGGATAAAAATTCTTTTTTTAGAGAAAAAGCATTTACTTTTACTCAAAATTTTTTGTTGTAAAAAAAGTGATTGTGTACTTTTGGGTTTTAACCAATTGTTGCATTATTGCTTTAAAGATTACCATATTATTAAAAATATTAGTATTAAAAAAATAATAAATCAAACAAGTTTTAAATGAAAATTCTTATATTAAATGGTCCTAATCTGAATTTATTAGGCACGCGTGAACCCTCAATATATGGAAATATCAATTTCAGTGATTTTTTAATTGAACTGAAAGCCAAATTTCCCAAAGCGCAAATAGAACATTTTCAATCGAATAAAGAAGGCGACTTGATAGATAAGCTTCACGAAGTTGGCTTTTTTTACGATGGCATAGTGTTCAATGCCGGAGCTTACAGCCACACTTCCATTGCATTAGCCGATGCTATTAAAGCAATTGCAACTCCCGTGGTAGAAGTGCACATTTCTAACACCGCTCAGCGCGAAAGTTATCGACACCATTCGTTTCTTTCTGCCGTGTGTAGAGGCACTATAACTGGCTTTGGTTTACAGTCTTATACGCTTGGTGTTCAAAGTTTTTATGAATGAAATTTTTGGACAGTTTGTCTTAAAAAAGTTAGATATTCCAAATTTTAATAATTTGGAATATCAATAATTTAGGCAATTTTTTTACCTAAAAAATTTTATACTTAACTATTTTCCATTTAGTCAATCGGTACATGAGCGAAGTGTGCAAAACACCTAAGCCGTATTTGATGCTTCGGCTAATGTTTATTGATGAGGCTTCGTCGAAATATTTTGTAGGGCAAGTAATTTCGGCTATTTCGTAGCCTTTGAAGAAAATTTGTGCCAGCATTTGGTTATCGAACACAAAATCTTCGGAGTTGGCGTTATAGTTTATATTTCTTAGCACATCACTTCTAAAAGCTCTAAATCCGGTATGGTATTCCGAAAGTTTTTGGTTAATAATTAAGTTTTGAGTGAAAGTTAGAAAACGGTTCGATATGTATTTGTACATTGGCATTCCACCTTTTAGTGCGCCTTTTCCTAAAATACGTGAGCCCAAAACTACCGGATAAACATCGTTTGCAATCAAGTAACACATGGATTGAATTAGCTTTGGCGTATATTGATAATCGGGGTGAAGCATTACAATAATGTCGGTATTCAGCTCAAGGGCTTTGTTGTAGCATGATTTTTGATTTCCACCATAGCCTCTATTTTTTTCGTGCACAATAATGTGTTTAATACCCAGTTGCTGAGCAACTTCAATGGTATTGTCTTTGCTATTGTCATCGGTCAAAATAACTTCATCTACAATATCGAAAGGAATTTCGTTATATGTTTTTCCGAGCGTAAGCGCAGCATTGTATGCCGGAAGTACTACGGCAATTTTTTTGTTCCCGAGCATTTAATTTCTAATTTGATTTGTTTTTTTTGGAAGAGCTATTCTTTTATAAATTTTTTAATTTCCGGTATTAATTTATCAAATAATTTATTGAAAAGAGTTTCCAGGTTTTTTGTAAATCCTTCAAAAGTTGCTACTTCGATAAGAGCAATAGTTTCATTTTCAAGGAGTACTGGGTAGATAACCAAAAATTTTGGGGTACTGCTTCCAAGTCCCGAAACTACTTCGATGTATCCATCGGGTACATTGCTGAGAATGAGCATTTTTTTATCTTTTGCTACTTGTCCCGAAACGCCTTCGCCCAATTTAACAGCTTCTATTTTCTTTTCGGAGTAATAAGCATATTTGCCCACTAAATTGAATAAATTTTGCTGCTTGTTGATTAAGAAGGCGATAGCTTGCACACCGTTTAGCTCCTTTGCTAAAGCCGAAAGCATCGATTCAAAATATTCATCTATTGAGTTCTGGTTTATTTTGGTATGAACTCTATCTATTATTCCGCTGTAATTGACTACATTTTCAGCTTTTTCTTCGTTCTGAAATTCATTCAATTCTGCTTCAGTCAAGTTTGAATGTTGTTTGAGGAAGTGTACTTCTTCTAAAAGTTTTTCATTTTTTTTAGCCAAACTAAAGTTAAATAATACCAATAGAATGCTCAAAAAAGCAGCAATTGCAGGAAAAAAATAAAAAATAGTTTGTTTTTGAGTTTCCATTGTTCCAAAATAAAACAAGGCAATAATTGCTAGAATCAAAGCAAAAACAAAAATTGAAAGACTGCGAATATTTTTCATAAATTATACGTTAAGCTTTTAAATAGTTCAATTTTAATCAAAAAAAATAGTATCTAAAAATTAAAACCAAATATTCATGTTACATTCTTTTTAAGAAGCTAATAATCTGGTCGGTAGTATAAACGTAATCGACACTAGTTGCAGCCATAGCAGCCGTTGGCATGGTTTTTACTTGACACTCATCGGGCGATTGCACAATAGCAACACCGCCAGCAAGTTTTACTTGTTTCAAACCCAAAGCCCCGTCTTTATTTGCTCCCGAAAGAATTATTCCTACTAATTTGTTCTTATAAGTATATGCCGCCGAAAAAAAAGATAAATCTATCGACGGACGAGAATGATTCACTGGAGGTTCGGTGGATAACGAAAACGTATTTCCTAACTCCATGTACATGTGATAATTAGCTGGAGCTAAATAGATTTTGCCCGGTCTAATATGCTGTTTATCATAAGGTTCAATAATTGGCAATGTCGATTTTATTGATAATGCTTCTTCAAATCCTGTTCTTACGTGTTTTAATCTGTGCAAGCATAAAAAAATAGGAATATCAAAGCCTGAAGGTAAGTTAGCAAGTATTTTGGTTATTACTTGAAAGCTTCCTGCCGAACCTCCTATTATAATTGCTTTGTAACTCATTTGAATTTCTTTTATTGAATATATAAAACTTGCTTTGGCTGCTTTTTTCAAACTAAATGGTTGAAAATCTATCCGATTCTAAATTTTCTCCAATTTTCAATCGTCAAAAAAAAGCTTTTAATATTGTATTTGATTTCTCTGTTTTTCTTTGAACAAAATCGCTGAAAACTTTAAAAACCTATTTAATTTGTTTTTTTATAAATACTTTCATTCTCGTTAATTAGTACAAAACTTTTTTCATTGTTAGAGCTTTCTAAGTTCTCTTTTACACCACAAATAAAAATACTTCCCATTGCCATGCTGTCCGTAATTTTCGACATAATAGAGTTTTGCATTCTTTTGTTGTAATAAATCATTTTGTTTCGGTACAAAACCAAATGATTGTTTTGAGGAGGTTCATCAGTTATAAACTCAAACTGCTTAATATTAACACCTCGCAAAAGCTCGCGGTCGAAATAAGCTCTATTATTTTTCTCCTCGTAATACTCGCTAAATTTACTATTTGCACTATATCTATTAAAATTAGCAATATTTACTTCCATTTTTTTCAGTGGAAACGCAGCCTCCTTAATAATATCCACTTGGTTTCTACCAAAGCAAGTTGCTGTAATCTTCACGTGCTCAAGCACTCCAAGTTCTCTCAAAACAATAGTAAGCGTAATTAATTCATCGCCCGAAGTTACTTCCGGTACCCATATATTGCTACCTTTTCTAATATATTGAGGTATAATATTATCCCTGAGCTCTATCCAAAGATTTGGGTCTCTAAACATTTCGGTTTCTTCTATCGAAATATCTGAGATAAAACGATGAATAAAATTTTTGTTGGTTGTTAAGGTAGATATTAAGCTATCTGTCGAACGTATATTGTTCAGTACCATTGCTCTTTCTATACTTCGCACAAAGGCAGTAAACGATTTGTGGCTAAAATCAATGCCATAATTGTCGCTTATTGCTTTTATAATATTTCTGTATTCAATAATACCTATATTGCTAATTTCTTCCATTTAACTATTTTACCCCCTTTTATTTATGTGTAAATGATTTTTTTGTACGATTCTATTTTTTTACATAAAATAAGCCTTTGCGCTTATATTTTGCAGCTACAGGTCCCAACATACTCTCATGGGCACCCAAAACTAAATAGCCTTTGGCAAACAAATTTTGGTGAAACATCTCAAAAATACGCGTTTGTAGCTCATGGTTAAAATATATTAGTACATTGCGACAAAGTATTAAGTCAAATTTTGTGTAAAAAATATTTCCATCATTAATTAAATCTTGTTTTCTAAAAAGTGGCTTATTTACAAGAAAATCATTCATTTTCAACAGATCTTTATTTTGATCTACCTGAAAATATTTTGTGTAGGGCACATTTACCACATCTTCGTAGTTGAATGGATTTTCATTAATTACTTTATCAAAATTATCTAAATAATCAATATTGAAGCGGTATTTGTATTCCCCTTTTTTGGCTACATTCAGCACGTCTGTGTTCAAATCGGTTGCAAAAACGTTGGCTTTTTCATACAAGCCCATTTCATTTAAAAGTATCAACATCGAATAAACTTCTTGTCCGGTAGAACAACCTGCATGCCAAATATTTATAACACTTTGGTTTTCAAATTTATTCAGAACCCTAAAGCGCAAAGCTTGCCACGCACTGGGGTCTCTGAACAACTCGGTAGTATTCACCGTGATGTCTTTCACTACTTTTTCTAAAAATTCAGGACTCGTTTTTACTTTACTAATAAGAGCCGGCAATTCCATTCGATTATCAGACAGTATTTTGTCAATTCTGCGCGCAAAAGAGCGTTCAGAATAATCTGAAAAATCGTAAGTTGAAATCTTTTTTACAACATTTATAAATAATGTAATTTCTTCTTTTGAAAGCATACTTGTAGTTTATTCAAAATCCATTTGAGTTATTTGAATAATCAAAGATATATATATTTTTTTAAATAACACTAATTTTTTTTTCAATGTCATCTTTTTTATAATTTTTTCTTTGCTTTTAATTTTTTTTTTTTGTCAAAAAAAAATTATTTTACAATAAATCAAATACTTCTATTTGTCAGAACTTTTTTAATTGTTGGTTATTTATTTTCAAAAAATAATTTTTTTCCTAAAAAAATCTGTTCAAATTTATAAATTTTTATTTTAACACAAAAGCAAATTTTTATTTTCTTTTTATTATTTCGCCAAATAGTTTAGTGCTAAAAAAGATACAGCAGATTTAAAAAAAAATTAAATATCAAAGCCGCAGCTTATTCCCTATAAATGACGATTTTAGTATTTAAAACACTCACAAAAGATTCATTTATTTGTGGCACTAATTTAAAGATAACCCATTAATTTATAGCTCACGATTCCTACTAATTCATGGATTAAATAGTCCCATTTTGCAAACTGATTTCCTTGCGGAATAAGTTGATTTATTGTTAATTTTGGCACATCACCCAATCTATCGGCAGCAAAACTTTCAATTGTAAAACCTTCCTTTTCAAAGCAAGCTTTCGCTCGCCTTACATGATACGAAGAGGTTATTAAAAGGTAAGTAGAGTTTTTGGCTTTGGGTTTTAATTTTATTGCCGAAAATACTGCATTTTCGTGAGTATTTGCCGATTGATATTCAATTAAAATTTTCTCTTCAGCTACTCCATATAATTGCAATTGCTTTTTCAAAAAAACAGCTTCAATTTGCTCATAATCAGATGTATCTCGTTTTCCTGCCGAAATGAAAATGGTATCTATTCGCCCACTTTGATACAGTTCTAAAGTTGCCAACAAGCGAGTAGCATTGCTAGAATATCGTATTTGATGGCTGTTCTCGTCTTTGCTGGCAATACCTCCTAAGAGAATTCCGTAATCAAATTTGCCAATTTTAGCTATTTCGGTCGCTTCTTCTTCAATAATTTCTGAAAAAAAGTTAAATATAAAAGGGCAAGTGAAAAAATAGAAAATAAAAAGAGTAAATGCGAAAAAAAACACTCTTCTCTTTGAAAAAAAACTCAAAATAATGAAAATAAAAAGGTACAAAACCGGAGAAAGAAGAAAACTTAGTAATTTTGAAATAATATAAAACATTTTAAATTAAATTGTTAGAATAAAACATCATTTTTTTTTCGCAAAAATATGTTATGTAACACCTAGCTACATATTTTGTAACATATTTAGAACTTGCACAAAATTGAATTTTTAAAAATATATTTGCTCACTTTTTTAGTACTATTTAATTACAATTGACAAATGCCAATGTATTTTGTATATAAAGTTACTAATTTATTCATTTCCTTTGAAATGTAATAGTTAGAACATTATGTAATATCTGAAAAAAGTTTCTAAAAAATCAATTTAAAATATAGAAGAATAAAATTTGAAATTCAACTACATTTTTTCAGAAACGAAAAAACTAATTATAAAAAGGAAAACACATGAAAGAAACTGAAATTCAATTCAATCCGAATAAATTAATTCGTTTCCTAAATAAACCCTCTGAGGAATTTACAAAAGACGATATTATGAAATTTATCATAGAAAACAATATAGAAATGATAAATTTTAGATATGCGGGTGGAGATGGCAAATTGAAAACGCTTAATTTTGTAATCACAAGCAAAAGTCATTTAGAAAGCATACTTACCACTGGCGAACGTGTCGATGGTTCAAGTCTTTTTTCGTTTATCGAAGCCGGTTCGAGCGATTTATACGTAATTCCACGCTTCGAGACAGCTTATCTCAATCCTTTTGCACAAGTACCAACGGTTGATATTTTCTGTTCATTTTTCAACAGCAACGGGCAACCCTTGGCAAGCTCACCTGAAAATATTCTGGTAAAAGCCAATAAATTTTTTACCGAAAAAACCGGTTATAAATTTAAAGCCTTAGCCGAACTCGAATACTATGTAATTAGCGATATCAACAGCCTTTATCCTACTTCCGACCAAAAAGGCTATCACGATTCGCACCCTTTCACAAAGTGGGAACCTTTGCGCATCGAAGCCATGCGGTTGATAGCTCAATGTGGCGGAAAAATTAAATATTCACACTCCGAGGTTGGCTGTTTTAATACTGAAAATCAGTATTTTGAACAACACGAAATAGAATTTTTGCCCACAAGCGTAATCGAAGCTGCCGATATGGTAATGCTTTCAAAATGGATTTTGCGAATGCTTGGCGACAAATACGGTGTTACTATTACTTTTGCTCCAAAAATTAGTGTAGGAAAAGCCGGAAATGGTATGCACATTCACATGCTACTCGAAAAAGAAGGCAAAAATGTAATGTCGGAAAATGGAAAATTGAGCAACATTGCTAAACAAATGATTGCCGGAATTTTAGATGTAGCCGGAGCACTTACTGCTTTTGGCAACACGGTTCCTACCTCCTACTTGCGACTTGTACCTCACCAAGAAGCACCTACCACCGTTTGCTGGGGCGACCGAAACCGCTCGGTACTTGTCAGAGTTCCACTGGGTTGGCTTCAAAATGCCGATGGCATGATTTCGATTGCTAACCCACAGCAACCCAAATTGGCAAGCACCCCAAACAGCAAGCAAACTGTCGAATTTAGAGCTCCCGACGGCTCGGCTGATATTTATATGCTACTTGCTGGACTTGTTGTAGCTGCTCAGCATGGTTTGGAAATGGAAAATTCACTGCAACTTGCTGAAATGCTATATGTTGATTATAACATTCATGCCGAAGAAAACAAAGCAAAAGTAATCGATTTTGCCAGCCTGCCTGAGTCTTGTTGGGAATCGGCTGAAATGCTAAACGATAATATATTCCTTTTTGAAAAAAACAATGTTTTTCCTCGCGGAACAATTATGGAAGTAATCAAAAAACTAAAATCGTATCATGATGTTGATTTGAGTGAAAGACTTTATGGTAAAAACAATGAAATTAAAACCCTTGTAGATAGATACTTACATACAAGATAATACTAAAAACGAATACTGATAAGAAATAGACACTTCGTAAAAAAAGTATTAAAAAAACATCATTTTTCGTTTTTAGTTATAGAATAACAATTTGTTACTTAGAATATTAAAAAAAATGAATAATTTACTTGCTTTATAACATAGATTACCAGCAAGTTAGATTATCAAAAAACTAACTTACAATTTTTTTTTTTCAAAATAATCGAGAACACTTCATTTTTGGCGTTGCACATCTTGTGCAATGCCTTTTTTTTATTTAATTTTGCCATATTTTAAAGCATAAAAGAATACGCACAAATGCTAATTTTGCTTTTTTTAGTTTCATATTTGCAGATTGAAAATATATTTTATACTTTTACTTAATAATTTTCAAAAAAAAGCATACAAATTAAATGGTCGAAAATTACGATATTCAATTGGAAATGAGAAAGTTTGTGGCTCCAGAATTTATCTTTGGCATCGATTCGCGCTTCAAAGCGGCTAGTTATTGCAAAAAATTAGGAGCTCGCAAAATATTTTTGGCTACCGATAGCCAAATATCAAAAACATTCTGGTTTTTAGATATTTTGGCTAGTTTGCAAACTATTGGAGTTGAATATACCCTATTTTCGGCTATTTCGCCAAATCCTCGTGATTTTGAAGTTATGGCAGGCTCCGAAATTTACAAACAAGAAAAATGCAATTTAATTTTAGCAGTAGGAGGCGGAAGCGTTATTGACTGCGCAAAAGGCATAGGAATAGTAGTTACCAACTTTCAGCATATACGTAATTTTGAAGGAATTGACATGCTTTCGAGCCCTATTCCGCCAATGGTTTGCGTGCCTAGCACAGCAGGAGCTTCTTCTGACGTTTCGCAATTTGCTATTATCAATAATTTTGAGAATAAATACAAAATGGTACTCATTAGCAAAGCATTAGTGCCCGATGTCTCCATTCTCGACCCCATCGTTTTAACCACAAAAGACTTATACTTAACTGCTTGTAGTGGAATGGACGTACTTTCGCATGCCTTCGAAGCATATACTTCCAACGCAGCATCAGAGTTTAATGATTTACACGCATTAGAAGCTATTCGACTAATCGACAATAATTTAGTTCTAAATTTAAAAAATCCCAACAATTTGCAACTTCGAGCCAAAATGATGCTTGCCAGCCTATATGCAGGATTGGCTTTTTCCAATGCAAGTTTGGGGTGTGTACATTCTATGTCGCATAGTTTGGGCGGATTTTTAGATTTGTCGCATGGCGAGTGCAATGCTATTTTATTGCCTCATGTAGTGGATTTTAATTTTTCGGCAGCTACTGATAAATACATTAAAATAGCAGAAACTCTAAATTTGAATCCTTCTGGCTTGAACAACAACCAAATAAAACAAAAATTGATAGATTACTTATATAATTTAAAAGAAGCTGTAAATATTAATACAAATCTGAAAATCAAAGGAGTAAGTTCTGATTTGATACCCACTCTTGCCTCTAATGCCATCAACGACCCGTGCAACGCTACGAATCCGAGACCACCAAAGAAAAAAGATTTAGAAACAATATTTACCCAAGCAATGTAAAAATGGAAGAAAATTGGGAAAAATATAAACAAAAAATAATGGGCTTAGGCGACGAATCCTTCAAAAAAAGCTATTACCCTGAATTGCAGGCTAAAATAGCTGAGTTAGAGTCGGTTAATTCAAACCTACAAACCATTTTTGATAGCACAAGCGATGGAATTGTGATACACGACAAATTCGGGAAAATACTATCGATTAATAAAAAAGCCAGTGAAATGTTAAATATTAACAAAGACTCTGTTACTGACTTTTCCATTGCCGACTTTTTTGCAAAAGATATAAATTTTAGCGAACTATACTCTATTTGGGAAGAAGTTTTGAAAGGAAAAACATTTTCCATCGAATCAACTATAAACCAAAACGATACACAAAAGCAATTTTTTGTACATTTGGCTATGAACAGAGCTTTTTGGTATGGAAAAGATGTAGTTGTAGCAATTTTGAGCGATTTTACCCAGCGCATAAAATATGAAAATGAATTAATTATAGCCAAATCGAAAGCCGAAGAGAGCGATAGGTTAAAAACAGAATTTCTGCGCAATATTTCGCACGAAATAAGAACTCCGATGAATGGAATCATTGGTTTTGCAAACTTGGTCAACAGACCCGATATTTCGGAAAAAGACCGAAGTAATTTTGTATCAATTATTCTTAAAAGCGGCAACCGATTGATGAGAATTATTGATGACATTCTCGAAATTTCAAAACTTGGAGCAAAACAAGTAGGAGTTGATGAAACCCAAGTAAATATTTTCGATTTACTTTCCGAATTGTATGGCATCTATATTGAAAAAGCACAAGAACGAGGAATTGAATTACTATTGAAAAAAGAAGTTGCTACAAAAAAATGCTTGATTTATACCGATAGGCAAAAATTGATGCGTATTATAAATAATTTATTGGAAAACGCAATTCGTTTTACACACGAAGGGTATGTAGAATTTGGCTGTGGTATAAAAAATAATCAGGTAGAAATTTATGTAAAAGATACCGGAATAGGAGTAGAATTAGAAAAACAAAAAATCATTTTTGAGCGTTTTTCGCAAGCCGAAAAAGGTTTGACCCGCAAAATTGGTGGCTTAGGCTTAGGCTTGGCTATTGCCAAAGAAAATGCACTTTTGCTTGGAGGCGATATTCGTTTGGAATCAGAAGCAGAGGAAGGTTCTACTTTTTTTGTACTTTTGCCCTACAAACCTGTTATTTCGCAAGACGAAATAGAAGCCATGAAACAAGTGGAAGTAGCTAAAAAAGACAAATATACAATTCTTGTGGTAGAAGACGAAGACGAAAATTATTTTTATATCGAAACCCTTTTCAAAATAAAACTAAAACACCAATACCAAATTTTGCATGTAGAAAACGGCTTAGAAGCAGTCGAAATTTGTAAAGCAAATCCAGAGATTGATTTTGTACTCATGGATTTAAAAATCCCAATAATTGATGGATACGAAGCGGCTGAAAAAATAAAAGAAATTAGACCCGATTTGCCAATTATTGCGCAATCTGCTTATGCTTCAAAGGATAACAAGGCGCATGCCGCCATAGCTGGTTGCAACGATTTTATTGCAAAACCTATTAGCTTAGAAACTTTTTCTAAAATAATTGAAAAATATCTGTCGGAATAAGAAAAAGAAAATAGTTATACAATTTCACTTTTTTCTCAGAATTTCGACATCTATCAAATTATGCTAACAAAATTTTTTTGAACAAAATGGCTTAATTAATACGAAAATGTACTATTTTTGCAAAATGAAAAATTGTAGTTTTCAATAGAAAATACAAATAATATTCATACTAATTTTTACAAAAAGATTGATTAGCAAATAAATATGGGCAAATTTGAGCTTCTAAATAAAATAATTCCATACATAGATGAATTTGAACGATTAAATCAAAAGGCTGATATTAATGATTTTAACGTTTGGTTAAATAAGAAATTGAACGGCAGTGTCTCGCAAAACGAAGTTGTGCCCAAAGGAGGAATTTTGCCTGAAATAATGGAAAATCTACCCGAACTGAGCAAAGATATTGTGATTAGCAATCAGTTACGCTATTTGTTCAAATATTCAAATCTTTACACTAAAAAAGCACTAGAAGGAACCAACTTGAAGACAATCAATGACATAGCCTTTCTTGGTACTCTATTGGTAGAGAAAGACATGTCGAAATCGGAACTCATCAATAAACATGTTACTGAAATAACGTCGGGCACAGAGGTAATTAAACGCCTAAACAAGTTCGGCTTGCTGGAAGATTACAAAAATGAAAAAGACGGACGTAGCAAAAAAGTACAATTAACTGCTGAAGGTAAAGAGCTGATTGTAGAGATTTTACACGAAGTTGATAAAGTTTCTCAAATCCTGACCGCAGGGCTTTCGGAAGATGAAAAAGAGCATTTATTAATTATGCTTGTAAAATTGCGCAAATTTCATGATAATCTTTATCAGCGATTTAAGAAAAGGGGAATAGAGGACATTTTTGAAGAAGTGGTGAAATAAAAACGAAAAAAAATCTAGGCGAGTAGTAAGAGCTATCAATAACGACACTACTGATTTACAGTATTTTGCAAAGAAGACAAAAACAGTTTTTCTTCTATTGATTTGTTTAATTTTTTGGTAGTGTAAAAAAATGGTGCCTTTTTCAAAAAGTTAGCTCAAACTGTAAATTTTTCAATTTCTCTTAATAAAATAACAATTGAACAATGTAACAATGTAACAATTTGTTATTAGAATTTGGAAAAAATTGAGCAATTTTGCTTTTCTTAGAATTTTGGTCACAATCAAGTTACGCTATCAACAATTTAACAATTCCAATGCAATTTTTTTATAAAAACAAAGTTTTAAAAACACGCTCTTGTATTTTTATTGCAATAGCATTCTATTTTTTTCTAAACTAAAAAATAATATCAACATGAAAAAAACGATTTTTTTATTTTTATTACTCGTAGGTACTTTGAGTATCAACGCTCAAAAATTTGAAGGCACCATTAAAATGAAGCTTTCGTTCAAAGGCGCAGCCGCACAAATGATGCAGGCGATGAGCCCATCGGAAATGGTTTTCAAAATGAGCAATGACAAAATGTCCACCAAATTTTCTGGCGGAATGAGTAGCATGATGGGCAAAATAATTAGTGATGGTGAAAAAGATTATATGATTATGGATTCTCAAAAAACAGCTTACCTAATGGATAATACTGAAGAAGAATCAGTTGATAATGAGCCCGAACCCAAAATAACAGATTTAAACATTACAGAAAAGGTAGCCGGATACGATTGTAAAAAATTCAAAGTAGAATTGCCCGATACCGGCGAAGACCAACAAGTTAAATTGTTTTATGTATGGATAGCTCAAAATTTTAACGCAAAGTTTTACAGTCCCGATATGCAAAAAGGAAGCTCAAATGCCAAAGTGTATGAAAAATTAAACGGTTTCCCGTTTAAGCAAGAAATTTTGATGAATAGCGAAATGGGCGAAATAACCACAATCAATGAAGTTTCTGAAGTTACCAAAGAAAAAATTGATGCGTCTGAATTTAAAGTTCCCGATGGATATACAATTAAACCTATGTCGGAATTTAATATGTTCGGAAATTAAGTTTTACCGTTTTTTTTAAATACCCAAAAGTTTTGCTAGTTATATAGCAAAACTTTTTTAGCTTTTTGTATTATTCAATTGCTTTTCAAGCTTTTCTATTTGTTTTTTGATTTCTTGCAGCGATTCATTTAAATCACCAGCTAAAGTAGCATTACTTTGCGAATTTTGACTAATTTGCATAAGTGCACCATTAATTTGGTCCACACCCGATTTTTGCTCTAAATTAATAGTCGAAATATGCTGCATCGAACTATCTATTTGGAAAATACTTTGGGCTATAACAGTATAATTATCAGAGGCTTTGTTCGAAACCTGAATTGTTTCGCCTATTAATTTCATAATTTCTTTAGCTCCATGTTCGCTTTTTTCGGCAAGTTTTTTTACTTCTTGTGCTACAACCGAAAATCCTCTTCCCGTTTCGCCAGCTCTAGCAGCTTCGATGGCTGCATTAATTGAAAGTAATCCGGTTTTATTTGCAATGTCTTGAATCAAAGAAATTCTCGAATTTACTTCTTCTACCGATGCCAAAGTATTTTTGATAATGTCACCACTTTGAATAGACAAATTGGCTGTTTTCTTTACCGACTCCACAGTGTTTTGTGTATATTCTACGTTTGAAGCTATCGATTGCGAAAGCTGCTCGGTTGTTGCCGAAAGTTGCTCTAAACTCGATGCGTGTTCAAACGTATTCTGGCTCAAAGATATAGTAGATTTGCTTATCTTGTGGGCTAAAGATTCTAGTTTTTTTGAAGTTTCGCTTACCAAGCTAAACATTTTAGTTAGCTGGTTATTTTGCTTAATATTGGTTTCTGCATCTTTTTGTGCTTTCTTGATTGCACTTTCATTAAATTTATTGGCAAAATAAATAATCACTGCTATTAATATAGTGATAGTAAGATGTTGGGTATAACCAGCTTTAAATAAGTCCATTTGCTCAGGTAAGTGTTCCTTTGCATAAAAAAAAACCTTGGTAGTACTTACCACAATAATTATTGTATTAATAACTATAACTAGCCGGCTAGAAAACATTACACTTGCTGCTAAAATACCCAAAACAGAGTAAAAACCCTGAACATATTTATATAAAACTTGCGAATCGCCTTTTATTTGATTCAAAAAAAAGGCTATCATTAAAATCATCAACAAACTAAACAAATTTCCAGCTTTCTGATATCCTTGCTTTTTAACTAAAAATAATGTGCCAACAATAATAGCCAACGACAAAAATTGACTCAAAATTGAAGCCATAAAGTTGTCATTTCTATTTACTAAAGACATTATGAGACTAGTTAAAACAAGAAAAACACCAAAAAATAAAAGAATTATAAAAAAACGGGTTTTTAAGAAATCAAGATATTCCAATTTTTGCTTTGGAAAAAAATACTGGATTAATTCTTTAATTTTTTTCATTGATAAATCGTTTTTCAAATTTCCTATTATCAAAATAGCCTAAAATTACAACAAAAGATAAAATAGCTGAAAAAGAGAAATATATAATATGTTTACAAAAGATTTTATTGAATTATAATTTTCTTTTATGTAACTGTTTTTCAAGCTTTTTAGTGTACATTTGTATCTCTTTTAGTGCTTCATTCAAATCACTTGATAAAGTTGCATTAATTTGCGAATTTTCGCTTATTTGTGCAAGAGCTGTATTTATTTGATCTACACCTGCTTTTTGCTCTAAATTTATAGCCGAAATATGTTCCATCGAAGTATCAATTTTCATAATTCTATCGGCTATAATTTTATAATCTTCGGCTGCATCTCGCGATATTTTGATTGTTTCGTGAATCAACGCCATTATTTCTTTTGACCCAAGCCCGCTTTTTTCGGCAAGCTTTTTTACTTCCTGCGCTACTACCGAAAAGCCTTTACCGCTCTCTCCTGCCCTAGCCGCTTCTATTGCTGCATTAACCGAAAGTAAACCCGTTTTATTGGCAATATCTTGAATGAGTGATATTTTTTCGTTTACTCCTTCAATAGATACCAAAGAACTATTTATAATATTACCACTTTTTTTAGACAAATCTGACGTTTCTTTTACCGATTCTGTCATTGAATAAGTGTATTCTACATTCGAGGCTATTGACTGCGAAAGCTCTTCGGTGGTTGCCGATAGTTCTTCTAAACTAGCTGCCTGATTGTAAGCATTGGTGCTTAGAGATAAGGTTGATTTACTTATGTTTATAGCTAATTCATCTAGCTTTTTCGAGGTTTCACTTATTAAATTAACCATTTTAAGCAATTCTTTATTTTGATTTTTGTTGGTTAATGCTTCATCTTGAGCTTTTTTTATTGCACTTTCACTAAATTTGCTGGCAAAATAAATTACTACACTTATCAAAACTGTTACAATAATATGGTGTTTTATTCCTAGAGTAAGTAACTCTTCAAATTGTGGTAAATGTTGTAGTCCATAGATATATACATACGATGTACCTAGAAAAATTAATCCGGCATTTATAAATATTACCCAGCGCGAGGAAAAAATAACACTTGTAATTAATACTAAAAAAACAAAATAAAATCCTTGCGAAAGCTTATATAGTGCCAAAATATCCTGTTTTATTTGTGTTAAGAAAAATACAAGAATGAGCATAAAGGTAATGCTAAAAATATTTCCGGCTGTTTTTAACCCGTATTTTTTCACTAAAAAAGCTGAGAAAAGCATAAAGCAAATGGATATTAATTGGCTAATAACCGTTATAAAATTATTGCTTTTATAGCTTAAAATTAAACTGGTTACAAATAGACTAACCAAAAGACTACTCGCTAAAAGCGAAATAATAAAGAATCTAGTTTTTTGTAATTCAAAATAATTCAGTTCTCGCCTTGGCAAGAAAAAGTTAATAATTGATTGTATCTGTCTCATCAAAGTAATTTTTTTACCGTATTCCTAAAATTTTGAATAATAATACAAATAGACTCTATTTTCTAACATATAGTATGCCAAATACTTAGATATATTTATTGAAAATTTCATACTGAAATTTAATAAATAGCATTAATTTACAATTTCTAAAAATTACATCATTTAGTTAATGGAATTTTTTTTATAAGATTGCTTAGCTTTAATGCGTGCAAGTTACGAAAAAAGAAAATAATTATACTCTTTTACTTTGCATAAAAAAAATTTAAAGGTAAAACTTTCCATTATCTTTTTCCATAATACCATAAAGATATTGATTAATAATAAGTTATATTTCTAGTTTATTTATTATTAAATATTAAATTTACCTAAAAAGTATCATTTATCGTATAAACATATAGTATTTGAAAGAAAATAGCAGATTTAAGGCATTTTGAAATTTTGAAACCGCAGATTAAACAGAGTAAATGACGTTTTAAAATTTCAAAATAACGCAAAAGATGCGTTTTCTTTGATATTCTAATTAAAAAAATCCAATATTACTTTCATATATTCGTTTCGAGATTTCTCAGTTAGAATGCTCTCAAAAGGAAATCCACAGACAAAGACTTTATAATTAGACTTATAAGCCACTGCTGCGCTAGTATTATTCGACGAATAACGAAAAATCGTTTTTGCTTCGTCATTGGCAGGCTCTATTGCATTTGGAGCTTCAACTGTGTAGATTTCAGGCGAATACTCTGTATTAAATGCAAAGGTATTCAAGTTAAAATTGGAATCTACCGAGTGTACTTTTCCAACAACATCGGCATTGCTAGTTCTAAATTTGTATTTCAGAATGTTAGCTGCAAAAGCTTCATCATTTTTTGTGTTCAAATCCGAACCAAGATAAGCTCCCGATAGTAAAAGATTTCCCTTATTTTTACAATAAATTTCTATCTGCTTTTTTATTTCGGGAGTAAAAATTTTGAATTCTTTTTTATCAGAATTATAACTATGAGTTTCTTTCTCTTCGCCATAAATAAAATCTACAATCGAATAATTATTAAGACTTACATTTTGCATTTCAACAGCCTCGTCGCTACACGAAACAAACGAAAATCCAGCATTTTTAATGGCTTTTCCATGTATAAAAGGGTAATCGAACGTATTTCCGATTATTAACTTACCCTCATAATTGGCGTTACTGGCACCATGCCCTGGTGCATCGTCGTCGAGCCAAGCCGAGTTTGGGTCAAAATCGTATTGAGTTCCTATAAAATGAAAATCGTAAATATACGGAACGCCAGCATCTTTGAAGTTAGCAAAACCTCTAAAGTTTTTATTATCAATAATTTCTGGAGCTGAGATTCGGTCAAAGCCATTAATAATAAGTACCGTTTTTTTTGAATTTGATACTTTACAAATCGATAAAATTTCGGAAGGAAAACTTTCGCCACCCTCATTCAAAGCTGTAACTTTATAGCTATAAATGACATCATTTTCAATATTTTGATGCACAAAAGTAGGTTTTTCTACTATGGTTCCATTGTCAAAATCAAAGTTTTCTTTGCGAATGTACACTTTGTATTTTGTTGGTTTTGCCGAAACTTCTAAAGAATCAAAAGTTTCTTGCCATTTCAGAACCACGTTATTTTGTTCTGAAAATTCGGCTTGAAAATAAGCTACAGGCAGAGGTTGCACCACATATTGACTTGCATTTTGAAACGCCAAAAACTTGAGGAAAGCCTTGTAAATAGAGCGACTAACGTCAAAACGAAACTGCGGATTTTGTCCGTACATCATATCCGCCAAATTTTGGTGCGAAAGCAATTCGAGCAAAACAGTAGGCACACTTGGAATGCGAGCTTCAGTATATTCTTTGTTCCATAATCCTCTACGTTGCCAGTTTTTGTTATACTTTGCTCTAATGTCATCTACTATTTGGGTTTGCATCAAATCGGCTAAATCTCTGCTTGCTAAGCGCGATGAGCCATCGGGAAAGTTAGAATGCTCATATTCCCTGTCGTAAATAGCCAAAGTTCCTATGATGGAGCTATCGAGTGTAGTCCCTGCATCGGTATGAAACGAAAGCGACAAGTCGATAGGAATATTTAAGCCATTTACCTTGAAATTGGTATCTAAATAGCTATTTTTTAGATAATTAACCCAATTAGCACGACCTAAGCCATCGCCTAAAATTTCACTTCTTGGGGCGGTATATAAAACAGAATCGGGAATTCCTGCAAATTGCAAATAATAGCGCGAAGCCTCTGAGAATCTTGATTTTCCGCTAATTTGACCGTTTCGTTCTATATTTCCCATTCCGCCGCCAAATTTTACGGCATCGGCTGTAATTATTGTATTTTCTGCATTTTTATTTGAAATTTCAACTCGTCCAAGCTCTGGATTTGTTCCTTTTTTAAATTTGAATGTACCTAAATAAACCCAAGTTCCACCGCCAATTTGCTGGTTTACAACAAAATCTGTTTTTCCTCCCAAATGGTAAACCGAATATTGCACTTTAGTTGCACTATTTTCGAGGCTTGCATACGAAATATAAACGGCATAATTTCCCGCTTCTGGAAAGTTAGCAACCCATTGAATTTTAGTAGTTTCATCTTTTGACGAGGAAATGTATTTATAGGTTCCTAATCGAAAAGGATTTTGTTTTTCTAAAAAAGTTTGTTGGTTTTTAAAACCCAGAAGATTTTCACTTTGCTTCCATTTTTCACTTTTTAAAATAATTTCTTTATAATTAGTGGTATTTTTAAAATTATCGTCGTTATCTACAATTACTTCATTTACTTGCACATCGCGTTCGCGTGGAATAAACACATTTGCTCCTGCATTTTCTAGCATGGGAGCTAAAAATGGAATTACATACGATGCTGTATATAAGTCTTCTACCGTTTGAAAAAGCCTTGCTCGTTGCCATTCCCAGCGGTTGAGTGCGGGCTCGTAATACCAGCCGTGGCTATTAGCAAGCGCAATATTTTTGTTGAATAAGCCTTTTTCGGGTACAAAATTTTTACTCAGATTTTGAACAATGGGGATTCTGTTTGTTTCTATCTTTTGGAAACGGCTTTTATCTATTGGAATAGTTGTACGAAAATAATTGGGAATTAATTCTTCTAATAAATCTATTCCGCTATAAATAGATACCTTATAATTAAATAATTTACTGCTCAATTCTTTATTAATAAGCCAGTAAATATATTCAACATTGTTTTCTCTTAATGGCATGTATGACAAAGGTCTGAAGAAATAAATGTCTATCTTTTTTGTAGCGTAATCTATTTTAATTGTGTCCAGTTTTACCGTTCCTACTACTGGAAATGTGTCGTTTATATTTTTTTCGATGAGCTTAACTTTTTGAAAAACAAATAAATAGAGACTATCTTTGCTGTTTATTGTTTGTCCAAAAATAAACAGCGGGAAAAGTAACAAAAATGAAAGTAAAAAGTTCTTTTTCATGTTATCGAAATGTTTTATAAGAGAATATTCTATATTTGTAGTACAAAAGTACAAATATATTTTAAATAAACTGTTTATTTTATAGAAAATTATTTGTATCAAAAAAAAAGAATAATCCTGATAAAAGTGGACATTTTTCGTTAGCTTTGTAGTTTATTGAATTACTTAAAAACTTATTTAGCAAATTATGGAACATGAAATTTTTAGAAAACAAATAGTTGAAGCTGGAAAATATTTATTATCAAGTGGTTTGGTGGTTAGAACTTGGGGAAATATTAGCTTGCGAGTAGATGAAACTTATATGCTTATAACACCTAGCGGAAGGCGATATGAAGACTTGGCTTTAACTGATTTAGTTCTAGTTAATTACCATACTTTAGACTATAAATCGAGTATCAAACCTTCGTCGGAAACCGAGTTGCATTCTGCTATCTATTGTTCTCGAAATGAAATAAATGCAGTAATTCATACACACCAACAATATGCTTCGGCAGTTGCTGTGGCAGGAAAAAAAATTCCGGCAATTACCGACGACCAAGCGCAAATTTTGGGAGCAAGCGTGCGACTTGCAAAATATGCACTAACAGGCTCTAAGCAGTTAGTTAATAATACATTAAATGCTTTGAAAGATAGAATGGCTGCACTTATGTCCAATCATGGCGCAATTTGTTTGGGGCGCAACCTCGACGAGGCATTTACTGCTTGCCAAATGCTTGAAAAGACTAGTAAAATTTTTATCGATGCACAAGCTTTGGGAGGAGTAAAACCTATTAAAAAAAGTTTAGCGACACAATTACACCTCGATTATTTGAATAATTATTCGGTCAAAGCCTTAAAAAATGTATGAAAATATCTGAAATTGAGCTTATAAGAAAAGTGAAATGAGCTAAGGCTAAGTTTGAATTACTTTCTTTTTTATCGTTATTAAGAATCTTTCTAAATTTTAAAAAAAGTTAAAAATAGTTTGTAAAATAATTGCACACTTTATACCTTTGTACAAGTATTTAATTGCTTAAATGCTTGTATAATGTAGAGATGTTTAGAAAAATTCTATTTTTTTACCAACTCAAAAATCTAAACAAAATAGAATTTAATTATTTAAATATCAAATAATTATAAGTATTTAGCTTAAAATAAATATTCTTAAAAATAGAAAATAATGCTCTATAATTTAATTTTTCAAAATAGATTTAATTTTTTAGAAATTGTTTTAAAATAACCCAAAAGACAAATGAAAAAGTTAATAAACAAACTAATACCTCCGAAACAATGGCAACTGCCTGTTGTTATTTTACTGGGCATGTTTGTGGGCTTAACGGCTTATACCTTCAAGGTTTCTAATGCTATTTCGTACTTGAGCGATTCGCCAGAAACGTGTGTTAATTGCCACGTAATGAATCCGCAATACGCAACTTGGAAGCACAGCTCGCACCGCGAACATGCTACGTGCAACGATTGCCATGTGCCGCACGATAATTTTGTGGCAAAATATTATTTTAAAGCCGCCGATGGCTTGCGACATGCTACGATGTTTACTTTACGTCTGGAGCCTCAGGTAATTAGGATTAAAGAAGCAGGTGCAAAAGTAGTGCAAGAAAATTGTAAACGCTGCCACTCGCATTTGACTAAAAATGTGAGTATTCGCAACAATACTTACGAAGTGCCTCATGGTAAGGTTCGTAGCCTTTCAGCTACTCCCAAAGCTTTGATTAAAGTAAAAGAAAAAGAGTAGAGATGACTCTATTTTGTTCACTGATTTTCAATTTTTAAAATAATACAGCAATTAAATAAATAGTTGAGCTATAAATAAGCTAAAAATCAATAGAAAATGGAAACAAATAATACAAATTCAGGACGTAAACCATGGATAAATTGGTTACTTTTTAGTGTAACGGTAGTTGTGGTATTTTTGCTGGGGCTTTTGGCTTCATCGATTACCGACCGCAAAGCAGAAGAAGAACATGTGTATAAACCAACGGTGGAACTCAGCAAATGGGAACCAAGAAATGAAGTTTGGGGCGAAAATTTTCCTCGACAATTTCAATCGTATTATCAAACCAAAGATACTTCTTTCAAGAGCAAATACAACGGAAATGCTATGATTGATATGTTGGAAGTAGATCCTCGTTTGGTGGTACTTTGGGCAGGTTATGGTTTTTCAAAAGATTATAATCAAGGAAGAGGGCACTTTTATGCTATCGACGATGTAATCAATTCGTTGCGCACCGGAGGACCTACTTCGGGCGAAGATGGACCGATGCCTTCTACTTGCTGGACTTGCAAAAGCCCCGACGTTCCGCGTTTGATGGAAGAAAAAGGTGTAACTGAGTTTTACAAAGGCAAGTGGTCATCGATAGGTCACGAAATAGTGAATCCTATTGGTTGTGCCGATTGCCACGACCCCGAAAGTATGAATTTGCGTATTTCTCGTCCGGCTTTAGTTGAGGCTTATCAAAGACAAGGAAAAGATATGAAATCGTTTACTCAACAAGAAATGCGCTCGCTGGTGTGTGCTCAATGCCATGTGGAATATTATTTTGATAAAACCAAAGCCGAAGGTGCTGCGTATTTAACTTTTCCTTGGGACAAAGGTTTTTCGGTGGAAGCGATGGAGCAATATTACGACGAAATTGAATTTTCGGATTGGACTCATGCGTTGAGCAAAGCACCCATGTTGAAGGCTCAACACACCGATTATGAGGTGTTTAATATGGGAATACATGCCGAAAGAGGTGTTTCGTGTGCCGATTGCCACATGCCTTACAAAACCGAAGGCGGACAGAAATTTACTGACCACCACATGCGAAGTCCGCTAGATAATGTTGCCAACTCGTGCCAAGTGTGCCACCGTGAAGAAACTGAAAAGTTGGTAAAAAATGTGTATGACCGCCAAGATAAGATTATTCAAAACCGCGATGCTCTGGAAATGTTGGTTGTGCGTGCACACGTGGAAGCCAAAAAAGCTTGGGATTTGGGAGCAACCGAACCCGAAATGAAAGCTATTTTGCAAGATATTCGTCATGCTCAGTGGCGTTGGGATTATGCAGCCGCCGGACATGGAAACTCGTTTCACGCGCCTGTTGAAATAGGCAGAGTGATTGGTACCGGTATCGAAATAGCTCAAGAAGCTCGCCTAAAATTGGCTCGTTTGTTTGCTAAAAAAGGTTTTATGGAAGAAGTGCCTTATCCAGACATTGCTACAAAAGATAAAGCTCAAGTTTTCATTGGTTTAGATATGAAAAAGCTGCAAGCTGAAAAAGATGCTTTTGTGCAAAATTTATATCCAACTTGGATAAAACAAGCCAAAGAAAGAGAAAGTAAATGGGTGGTAAAACGTTTTTAAACGTTTAATTTTCAGTTAATTAATAATAAACTTCTCGAAAATAGTTTTTTTCGAGAAGTTTTTTTTGTGGCACTTGATTGGAATTGTTTATGTGCAGAAAGTAAATAGAATAAAAAGACTTATTTTTCTTAAAAAAATAATGTATGTCCATTAACCCCTTAAAATTGAATAGGTTTTGCTTTTATGGCGATGAAATCTTTTAAATAGAATGGTTCAAAGTAAGCTAGATTTTCAAATTCGCCTTTTTCAAATTTTTCGTGCGCAATGGCTGCCATAAAAGCGGCTGAAGGATTAAATGCGTCGATGAAATGGGCGTTGGGGTGCAAAATAGTTTGCTTGCATTTTGCGGCACCATCGCCAAAAAAGTAAACCGGTTTATTTTGGAGAAATTCGCTGTACGAATCGGCTTCGATGATGTCGGCTGAAATTTCTTTTACAAGCTGATTGTTAGCATTGTAAAAGGCAGAATAGACTTCCATTCGGCGTGCATCTATCATGGGAGCAAAAAGGCTGTTGTTGGCATATTGCTGCACAGATGAAACACCATAAGCCATTGATTGCAAAGTACTTACCGAAATTAAAGGTACATTCAAACCGTAAGCCAAACCTTTGGCAGTAGAAACTCCAATACGCAAGCCTGTGTACGAACCTGGTCCTTTGCTTATGGCTACGGCTTTTATTTCGTGTCGCGAAATGCCCGTACTTTTGAACAATTCTTCGATAAATACAGAGAGTTGTACTGCGTGAGAATTTTTTGTGTCTGTTTCGCGTAAAGCTATTGTTTCATTGCCTTTTGAAAGACTTACTGAACAAATTTGAGTTGCTGTTTCGATGTTTAAAATCATATTTCTTCTTCTTTTTCATAAAACGCAAAGATAAAATTTCTTTCGTTATTTTACGCTATAAACTCGTAGCAACGTAAAAAAAAACTGTTTTATGCTTTTTTTACACAGTAGATGTAAATACCAATAAAAAAATATCCCTCACATATATCGCCCCAAAGGAACGAACTATGCGAGGGAATTTCTTTTTTAATACCCTACCTAATAAACTTCAAACCAAAGTTTTAGAACAAAAATAAAGGTCAAATCTTCTATTGCCTTTATAAACAAACTCTATTTAATAAATACCTTTTTACTTTCTGTTTGCCCATTTACTTGTGTGCTAACAATGTAGATACCTTGTTCTGAAACCGGAATACGAATGTAAGGTATGTTTTGAATTGTAACTTCTTGTACTAAAACGCCCAATAAGTTATAAATTTTTACCGTTCCGTCAAATTCTATTTCGTTGGTTTTTACTTGAACAAAAACATCGCTTTCGGCTGCATATATTTCTATATCAAAACCTTCTACCTCGATAGCTTTTTTCATAAAATGAATCACAAAACGTTCGTTGTTAAATCCGGTTTTTGCATAAAACGGATACACATCGTTTTTATTTATTTCGGTCATTTCTTGTAATTCTTTGTCTTCCAGATAAACAAAAATATCGGAAGGCAAATCGTAGCGCGAAAGTTCGAGTATGTTTATGTTGTAATTTCCTTCTTCTTTTGCATTGAAACCCAACGGAACTGCCAAATATTCGGTAAAAAACGGGAGTGAATTGATAGCCAAATTTATTTTGTCGTTGGTAATAGTGTAGATTTGAGGCACTTTGCTGTCGGCAATCATTTTGTAGGCATCAAAGTCGCTGTCAAATTCATTTACAGCATTGGGCAAAAAGCGCAAAGCTGTTTCGTCAGTCATTCCGTCTTTTTCGATGTTTATTTTGAGCAAGTTATCGTGCTTTGCCGTTGTTTTTTTCCAGAAAGTTTGAGTGCTGTGCACGCGTGCCGAGTTAGGTAAGGTAAAGTTTGCTCCACCTGCGCCAACAGTCGATTTTGCATGTACAAAAAATCCTTGCATCACAGGAATGTACCTAGAACCATTGTTGAGGGTCAAAGGAGAAACATTGCCGCCTTCGGTGCCACCTGTTCCATTGTAATAACTATAATTAGAGATACTTGCATCTTGATTCCAGAAGTAAACAGTATTGTCTATGTTCGATTTGTCCCAAAGAGGATTGTCCCAATCGAGAGCCGAAGGAAATGGATTTCCTACTAAATTCCAGCCGTCTTTTGAGTTTAAGTCGTTGTCGGTGAAATAAATAGGCACATCTACATTGGTATTGTTCACAAAACCCGAAGCGGTAACGGTTTTGTAGCCGTTGTCGAAATTGGCATAACCTGCTCCGGGCACAATAGCTTGTGGGCTTCCGTTTCCGTTGTGTGCATGTTCCCACGCTTTGGCGTAATCAGTCCAATTGGCTGAGCCGTTTCCGTCAAAAGCTTCGTTGTATTTCAAGAAGTTTGGATTCCAACCATTTGGTGATGAAGTAAATAGCTCGCTACTTTCGGTGGTGGTAGGAATGGAAACATAGTGCCATTCTACACGCGGAATAAAACGTTCTACTTCCACTTTTCCAGTGCCTTGGTAAGTAATGTTTCCGTTGTCCAAAAGAGTAGCCGTTGCGCCCGAATTTGCTGGGCTTTTGAGCGTTAGCGTTCCAGCAATGTGCAAATCGCCGTTAAGTGTGAGCGAGTTGTTTGCAGCAACACTCAACTGAGCATCTTCCAAAATTTCGACTTGATTCAATACCAAAGTAGTATAAGGCGATGGTCTGTTAATGAAAGCTGAAAATCTGGTGGCTGAAATTTGCACCAATTCTACGGTTCCAATTTCGGGAACAAATTCGCATTGCCAATTCAAATTGTTGTCCCAATTTTCGGTTTCCCAACCACGCCAAACGTATTTTCCGACGTGCGCTGTGGGCGTAAATTCATCAACTCCCAAGTCTGGGCGAAGCGCATGGCGCGTATCGCCATCAATGTCGGTAGTAATGGACGCAATAGGTATGCCAGTAGCATTGAAACCACAAGCGTTTGCAGTGTTTAGATGCAAGTCGCAAATTGCAACATTTGAGAAAATTGGCTCTTGTTTTGTACTCAATTCTAATCGTTTTTCGCCCGAATTGGCTATCCAAGTTTCAAAAGTAACTGCCGAATTGTTCCACAAACCGCAAGTAGCTAAATCGGTTGTGTAGTAAGCATTTGCATTCAACGAATTTTCCGAAATATTGGCAATTTCGTTAAACCCTATGGCATAATGTTTGCCAGCTCCTCCGCTTCGGCGGTTTGCAAAAATATTGTTTTTAATGCTGAATTGCACTTCTACATTGTCGCCAAACATGGCGTAAGAATTTGAACCTGTTGCATTTCCAGCAATATTAATAGAATTGAAATAGACTTTGCGAGTTGCAATATCATCGGTAGCAAACCAAATTCCTCTATATTCGGCATCATCATTTTCCCCAAGTGCAATTTGGTTGTTTGCAAGATAACCGTTGTTCAATTTTGTTAAAACAATACCATTTACGGTTTTGCCCGAAAGTGAGGAATTATTTTTAAAACTCCAAATTCTGTTGCTTGAAAAAACCGCATTGGGCGCAGCTTCCGAAAAACCGGCTAAGTGAGTGGCAGCATTTCCCGAAAGAGTGAAATCAGTAATGTGATTTTCCGAAATGGCAAAAACTCCGTTGTCGCGAGCATGTATGCCTTGCAAAGCCAAAAGTCCGGTATTGAATGCTGTATTTTCGCTTGCAGAAGTGAAATTTAGCAAGGTATTTTGCGAAATGATGTGGTTTCCAATATTTAACACTTCAATTCCCGCAAGTGTATTGAGAGGATTGGAAGTGTTTACATTTTGAAGGGTATTAACCGAAAAAGTGCAAGTTCCGGCTGAATTGATATAAGCAATTGCCGAGTTGTTTGCGCCTGTAATTGTTACATTTTCAAACACATTGAACTTAATATTTTGTCCATTGGTGGTCGTTTCCATTTCGAGTAAGCGCAACGAACTATTGCCGCTGTGCGTAAAATTGCTTAGTGTATTGTTTCTTTGAGCGAAGCCGATGCTCCGTTGCTTGTATTTTTGAAGTAGCTCAAAATATTTGAATTTATCTGAGTTGCGCTTCCGGCTCCGGTTTGTGCCACCTGAATGGCAGCCAAATAGCTATTGCCCGACATGGTCATGTTGGTCATTGTATTTCCGGTAATGGTAGAGCCTGAAACTCCGGTGAAAACAAAAATTCCGTTTGCCCAGCCGTTTCCGCTGTGTGAGATATCATCTACAACTGCCGGATTTCCTATTTTGTTGTTGGTAATGTTTGCTTTTCCGGTGTTAAAAAGTTCTATTCCGGTCATGTAAGCATTGGCACCGCCTGCATTTGTGTTTTTAAAGTTGTAAATGCGGTTGTTGTCCACATTCAAAATGGAAGTATTTCCTATATTGAAACTGAAAGCCC
>JFJP01001185.1_pt1 | contig 29014 bp, 19 predicted proteins | sample 431651 | NCBI WGS metagenome assembly JFJP01 (sample SAMN02602958, study PRJNA72255) | Microbial mat metagenome, whole genome shotgun sequencing project. | biome: fresh water; feature: sink hole; material: water; isolation source: purple microbial (photo- and chemosynthetic) mats found in... | reverse complement strand
CATCAAGGCCATCATCTACATCCTGACCGGAAAACTTGATTTTACACGTGTCAATCCTTTTTGCGCTACCCACACACTCTTATAAAGAACCAGAAATTTGTACTTTTGGGACAATTCTTCACTTTTTCTTCAAACCCAAAATCAGTTTCACCATGAGAAAATTGCAATTTTTCGGACTCTTCGTCCTGGCCGCCCTGATGGCCACTTCGTGCGGCAAATCTGTCGAAGGAGAGAAGGCCAGCTTCGACGCCAACGTCAAGACCGCGCAGGAAGCCGCCCTCGACTTCCCCAGCTTCAAGACCGTCATCCAGGAGCAGATCGCCAGCGCCACGGCCGCCTTCGAGCAAGCCGCCACCGCCAGCGGCGAGGAGGCCCAGATCGAGGCCATGTCCAAGGCCAACCAGATGCTCAACACCGGCTTCATCGCCGACCTCGGCAAGGTCAAGGAGCTCAAGGACAAGATCACCGCCCAAGAGCGCGAGCTCGACGGCATGAACCTCCAGGAAGGCGACCGCCGCAAGGCCCGCCGAATGCTCGACGACTCATGGGAGGCCGTCCGCGGCACCGAGCGCATGCTCGGGGGCAGCGTCGCTTCCGTGAACGACGCCAACACCATGGCCGCGAAAGCCAAGAAGGACCTCGAAAAGCTCGTGGCCGACCTCGGCTCGCTCATCAGCGGCTTCGCCGCCCAGACCGCGCCCGGCGCCGGACAGGCCGACTCTACCCAGGCCGACTCCACCCAGGCCGCGCAGGTCGCCGAGCACACCTGCGAGTACTGCGAGAAGAAATACCCCGGCGAAAAGACCGAGTGCCCCCACTGCGGTGCCCCTCGCTAAGTCCGGACCCCGGAGTTTCCTCACAAGGCCCATCCCGCTCGGGGTGGGCCTTTTTCGTGCTCATGGCCAAGCCGCGCCCGCGGGTGGTGATTTGTATTTGTCACCTTTGAAATCAACTTGGAAAAAGATGTCAGGGCTACGCCCCTTTCGATGGTGCGGTGGTGGCCCGATGCTACGAAGATGCCAGGGCTACGCCCCTTTCGGATGCCTGGGCTTCGCCTAGGCCGCGCCCGCGGGTGGTGATTTGTATTTGTCACGTTTGAAATCAACTTGGAAAAAGATGCCAGGGCTACGCCCCTTTCGGATGCCGGGGCTTCGCCTAGAAAGCCCTGAAGGGGCGCGATAATCCGGCGATGGCCAGGCCCGATCGCGAAGCACACCGATCGCCAACGCCGTATTCTGCAAAGTTGCTTTCAATCGTGAAATGTTCGAACCACCCAACATAGCATCAAGAAACCCTTGCCAACCCTAGGATTCCTGGAGCAATAAGGCAATAAGGTTGTATCCATCATGGATTAGGATTTCTACTAAGGTTTTCATTTCAGACAGGCTGATAAGACCTTATTTTTGGGTATAACCTTAGTAGAAAATCAAATAGAGGTGCCAAATTAACCTTGGGCGCAGTCTAAAAAGGTAGAAAAATGCAATCTAATTTTGATTTCAAAAAAATTTCGTGCCCTTCGTGCCTTTCGTGGACAAATCCCCGGTTTTTATACTGGACTCAACCTTATTACCTTATTTAGACCCATGAATTTGTAAAGCAAAAGGGATGGGAATTAGGTTTTGTCGAAGAACGGCTTATTCAGCAAAACCGATTTGTCCGCCAAATCCGTATCATCAACGTCCACCTCGATCTAAATTTCGTCCGACGCTGGCCATTGGTATATTGCACCATCGAAAGCAGCTCGGTATTGAATCCGGGTGGATCGGAAAACTTTTCCCGGCACGTTTCAACGCAACCGATCAGGAAGCCGACACGGATTTGGGAACGGCCTAAACAACCCCCGGTAGGGCCCGCGACCTGCCCGGCGCCCTAGGCCGTGAGCCACCAGGCGATGTAGAGCAGGCTGGCCAGCCCGAGCACCGCCAGGCTGAGCCAACTGAAGGCCACCAGCCCCCGCGACGGGCGGTTCTCCAGCGGCACCTCCTCGGCCTGCACGGCCTTCAGGTTCAGGAAGCCCAGCACCGGCGCCGTCAGGAAAGAAAGCGTGGTGGCCAGGTCCACCATGAAGCGCATGCTGGTCATGAAGAAATGCGTCAGCACCCAGCTTCCGGCCACCAGCAGAGCCAGCCACGACAGCTCGAGCCCCCGGGGCGATACCCACGCGTCCACCTTGGGGAACAGCAGCCGCGTGGCCAGGGGCATCACCCGCGGGTAGGCGTCCAGGCAGGTCAGCGCGGTGCTCAGCATCGTGGCCAGGGCCGCCAGCGCGATGACCGGGTAGGCCCATGCCCCCAGGCCGCCCGTGAAAAGGTCGATCAACTGCCCCGCGAAGGCCGTCCCGTTGGGCGAGAACTCCTGCCCCGAGCCGTGCATGACCACCGCCCCCAGGCCCAGGAAGACCAGGGCCATCAAGGCCGTGCCCCAGTAGCCCACGTGGAAGTCCGCCAGCGACTCGCGCAGCTTGGGGCGGTAGCCCGTCTGCTCCTCGCGGGCAAGGGTCCAGGCCGAGTGCCACACCGAGATGTCGATGGCCGAGGGCATCCAGCCCACGAAGGCCACCAGGAAGGCCAGGTCGGCGCCCGTCCAGCCGAAGCTGCCGCCGGGGGCCGCCGCCGGCGCCGGATGCAGCAGCGCCCCCACCAGGGCCGCCACCGCAGAGACCGACAGCGCCAGCACGATGGCCTTGACCGTCTTGTCGATCAGCCCGTACTTGCCCCAGACCACCAGCACCGACGAGAACAGCCAGATGGCCAGCATCCAGTGCTCCAGCGGCAGGTCGCTGCCCGCGACCCGGGCCAGGATGCCCGCCGTGACGGCCGTCACCGCCGCCACCACGCTGAACATCGTCAGCAGGCTCAGCCCGAAGAACAGCCACAAGGCCCAGCGGCCCATGCGCTGGTAGCCATGCAGCAGGCTCTGCCCCGTGGAGGCGGCGTAGCGCGGCCCGAACTCGAAGAACGGGAACTTGAAGGCGTGGGCCAGCAGCACCACCCCCACCAGCCCGAAGCCGTAGTCGGCCCCGGCGCGGGTGGACTGGACCAGGTGCGAGACGCCGATGGCCGCGCCCGCCCAGAGCAGTCCTGGGCCGATGGCCTTGCGCCAGGGGCTGGCTTCCTTTTCATTTTTTCGCATGGTGCCTTTGGGTTGGGTTGGGGTTTTGCCTCCGCCTAGCGCGTCAGCCATTCCAAGGCCTCCTCCATGCTGGCGCAGGCCTTGACCGACGCCCCCGAGCCCGTGAAGGCCAGCAGGGCGTTCAGCAGGATCTTCTTCGGGCCGTTGATGCCCATGATGGCGCTGCGGCGGCGGTGCGGAACGATGGCCTTGGCGAATAGTTTGGAGCGCTCCATGGCCTCGCCGAAGACGCTGGCCCCGGTTACGTCGAACAGCAGGAGCTGGTCGAGCCCCTTGGTGATGCGCGCCTCGGAAAGCGCCAGCAGGCGGATGAAGTCGTCGGTCATGAGCTTGGTGAAGTCGAAAAAGAGCACCAGCTTCCCGCTGTGGCGGATTTCTCGGATCCGTTCTTTCATGTGTCGAGGGGCTTTTCGGGTGGTCGAAAAATAGTCCGAATCCGTATTTTTTCCAAACCTTGGCAGGAGATGCTGTCCTGGCCACGCCACGCCAAAGGCTGGCGGGCGGATCACTCCGCCTTCAGGGGCAGGAACAGCGAGAACTGCGAGCCTTGGCCGGGCTTCGACTCGGCCTGGAGGCGCCCGTTCAGCTTCCGGGCCAGGGCATGGCTGATGAGCAGGCCCAGGCCGGAGCCCTCCCGCCCCAGGGTGTCGGGCTCGCGCAAGGGCCTGGCCAGGTCGAACAGGCGGCCCAGGGATTCCTCGGGGATTCCCCTGCCCTTGTCGGCCACGGTTATCTTGAGGTCGTCGATCAGCTCGTCGGTGGTCAGGCGGACCTCCGCGCCGTGGGGCGAGAAGCGTATGGCGTTGGAGACCAGGTGGAAGAGGATGGTCTGGAGCATGTCGGCGTCGCAGAGCACCTGCGCGCGCTGGAGGGTCATGTCGTAGAGGGTTATCTCCTTGGCGATGGCCTCGCCGCGGAGCATGTTGAAGACCGTCGCGGCCACCTTGGCGGGCCGGCAGAGCTCCCACTGGGGCGCGAAGTCGAGGGTCTGTATCTTGGACCAGATGACCAGGTTGTCCACGAGCTGGTTGCCCGCCCGGGCGGCCTGGCGGAGCTGCTGGAAGCTCTCGAGCTGGGCCTTGGGGCTCAGCTTGGCGGCCTTGAGGGCGAGCTGGTCGGCCATGTCCTGTATCTGGCCGAAGGGCGCCTTGAGCTGGGTGGCCACCAGGGTGAAGAAGTGGTCCTTGGTCATGGATATGCGCTCGATCGCGCGGCGCTGGCGGATGATGGTGAGCTGGGCGCCGATGCGGGCCAGCACCTCCTCCTTCTGGAACGGCTTGGCGATGTAGTCCACGGCCCCGGCGCGGAAGCCGCGGAGGATGTCGCGGGTCTCGGAAAGGGCGCTGATGAAGATGACCGGGGTCTGGGCGTGCCGGGGCATGGCCTTGACGCGCTGGCATAGGTCATAGCCGTTCATCTCGGGCATGAGGATGTCGAGCAGGAGCAGGTCGGGCTGCGCCTTTTCGAGGAAATGGAGGGCCTGGGCGCCGCTCTGGGCGGCCAGGCTGCGGTAGCCGGCGGCCCCGAGCATGTTGCCGAGCACCTGGAGGTTCTCCGGGGTGTCGTCCACCAGCATCACCAGCGGCTTTTCGTGATGTTCGTTCATGGGTCTATCGTTTTGCAGACGTGGATGATTTCTTGGAGGGTGAGGTTGACCTTGTCCACCTGGTAGCTGGCGGCCTCGGCGGCGAGCCGGCGGGCCAGCCCGAGGCAGTGCGGGCAGCCGTGCCGCTCGGCCAGCTCGGCCATTTGCTGGGCGAAGGCCTCCACCTCGTCCATGATGGGCAGCTCGAGGCGCTGGAGGGCCAGGGGGAGCAGCCGCTCGCGGAAGACGCGGACGAACTCGGGGTTGCGCCAGGGCTTGGGGGCGAGGAGGGGCCGCTGCGCCTCCTTGCCGGGCCGCTCGTGGCTGAGGAAGCGCGAGAGGATGGAGGCGAGCTTGGCCTTGGAGTGGGGCTTGGTGATCTGGGCGTCGAACAGCGAGCGGATGGTCTCGGTCTCGGCGCGGAGGGCGTCGGCCGTGACGGCCACCAGGGGCAGGTGGCGCAGCCTGTCGTCGGCGCGTAGGGCCCGGGCCATTTCCTGCCCGTCCAGGATGGGCATCATCAGGTCGGCCAGCACCACGGCGGGCAGGGGCGAGGCCTTGGCCAGCCAGTCGAGGGCCTCGCGCCCGTCGGAGCACTCGTGTACGGCCAGGCCCATGCTGGCCAGTTGCTCGCGCATGACCAGGCGGTTCAGGACGAGGTCCTCGACCAGCAGCACCAGGGCGGGCCTGAACCGGACGGCCTCCCAGGCCACCTTGGCCGCCGGGGCCTCGGGCTTGTCGCCCCAGTCGAGCACCTCCACGCCGGGCAGGCGGACGCTGAAGGTGCTGCCGTGGCCCGGCTCGCCGTCCACCTCGATCTGCCCGCCGAAGAGGCGCACCAGCCGGCGGACGATGGCCAGGCCCAGGCCGGTGCCCTTGTGGCGCTCCTCGCCCTCGGTGCGCGCCTGCTCGAAAGGCTCGAAGATCAGGTCGCGGGCCGCGGGGTCGATGCCCACGCCCGTGTCGGCCACCACCAGCCAGAACGTGGCCGACTGGCCCTGCCCGGGCTGGTGGCGCAGGCCGATGCTGACGTAGCCCCTGTGGGTGAACTTGATGGCGTTGCCGACCAGGTTCAGCAGGATCTGCCGCAGGGCGACGGCGTCGGAGCGGACCATGCGGGGCAGGTCCGGGGCCAGGCGCATGTGCAGGCCGATCTCCTTCTGCCGGGCCTTGAGCTCGAACATTTCGCGCACCTCGGCCACGAGCTGGGCCAGGTTGACGGGCTCGGCCCGGAGGTCCAGCTTCCCGGCCTCGAGCTTCGAGAGGTCGAGGATGTCGTTGATGATGGAGAGCAGCGCCCCGGCGCTCTTGCGGATGCCCTGGGCGAAGGGGAAGACGGCCTCCTGCCCCTCGAGCTTCTGGGCCAGGATGTCGGCGTAGCCGATGATGGCGTTCAGAGGCGTGCGGATCTCGTGGCTGACCCCGGCGATGAACTCGCTCTTGGAGAGGCTGGCCTGCTCGGCCGCGGCCTTGGCCTCGCGCAGCTCGGCCTCCACGCGCTTGAGCTTGGTGATGTCCACCACGAAGGTGACCTTCTTCGGCCGGTTGTCCTGGTCGGTGATGTGGGCGGCGTCGGCCAGGATGTCGAGCGGGCGGCCGTCCTTGCCCCGCACCTGCCACTCGCCCCGGATCTCGGTGCGGTCGTCGAAGAACTTGTCGTGCAGCTCCGAGAGGATTTCCCGGCTGGCCTCGGGCACCACCATCAGGAACGACTGGCCCAGCAGCTCCTCGCGGGGGTAGCCGTAGAATCGGGCGTAGAAGGGGTTGACGTACTCGAAGACGCCCTCGGTGTTGGTGATGCAGATGCCGATGGGGATGCCTTCCAGGATGTCCTGGTGGCGGCGCTCGGCCCGGCGGAGCTGCTCCACCTCGCGCCGGACCGCCTGGTTCTCGGCCCTCAGGCGTTCCAGCTCGGGGCCGGCTTGTGCGTGGTTCGGGAAAATGTCTTCCATCTGGAGGGGGTTGGGAATGGGCTTTTGGGGGCAAGACGCAAGGGCAAGATAAGGCATTGCGGCGTCAAAAACAAGCCACTGGCGCGCAGGGCCGGATCGCTTCCCCGAAAGGGCACGTTGCGAAAAAATCACTAGCTTTGGCCACTCTAAACCCTCACAATTTTCACCACCATGAAAAAGAGTTTTCTCATCTTAACGACTATCGCGCTTATGGCTTCATGCAAAAACGAAAACGTAACCTCCTCGGCCGGGCCAGCCGAGGGAGTCGTTGTCGGACAGTACGACACCTACCCGGTTTACGAAGGCACGGACATGGACTTCAGCTACACCCCCGAGAAGACCACCTTCCGCGTCTGGGCGCCCACGGCCGAGGCCGTGACCCTGCGCTTCTACCAGAAGGGCGATGGCGGCGAGGCCCTCGAGGAGCTGCAGATGCAGGCTTCCGTCAAAGGAACCTGGACCCTCGAAGTGCCCGGCGACCAGCATGGCAAGTACTATACCTTCCAGGTCAAGCACCAGGGCCAGTGGCTGGCCGAGAACCCCGGCGTCAACGCCCGCGCCGTGGGCGTCAACGGAAACCGCGCCATGGTCGTGGACCTCGACCGCACCGACCCCGAGGGGTGGGAGCAGGACAAGCGCCCGCCCCTGGCCAGCTTCGCCGACATCATCCTCTACGAGCTGCACGTGCGCGACCTCTCGACCCACGCCAACTCCGGCATCACCCACAAGGGCAAGTTCCTGGGCATGGTCGAGACCGGAACCACCAGCCCCGACGGTTCCTCCACCGGCCTCGACCACATCCGCGACCTCGGCGTCACCCACGTCCACATCCTGCCCGCCTTCGACTTCCGCTCCATCGACGAGACCAAGCTCGAAGAGAACAAGTTCAACTGGGGATACGACCCCCACAACTACAACGTGCCCGAGGGATCGTACTCCACCGACCCCTACGACGGCGCCACCCGCGTCCGCGAGTTCAAGCAGATGGTCAAGGGCTTCCACGACGCCGGCCTCCGCGTGGTCATGGACGTGGTCTATAACCACACCTTCGTAACCGACGAGTCGCCCTTCAGCCTCATGGTGCCCGGCTACTACTACCGCCAGAACCCCGACGGCAGCCTGAGCAACGCCTCCGGCTGCGGCAACGAGACCGCCTCCGACCGCGAGATGTTCCGCCGCTACATGATCGAGTCCGTCAAGTACTGGGCCACCGAGTACCACGTGGACGGCTTCCGCTTCGACCTGATGGCCATCCACGACATCGAGACCATGAACCAGCTCGCCGCAGAGCTGCACGCCATCGACCCCAGCATCTACGTCTATGGCGAGGGATGGACCGCCGGCGACAGCCCCCTGCCCGTCGAGCGCCGCGCCCTCAAGCACAACGCCACCCGCCTCGAAGGCGTGGCCGTCTTCAGCGACGACATGCGCGACGCCATCAAAGGGCACTGGTACGAGGAGAAAGGCAAGGGATTCGTGGCCGGGCGCGACAGCCTCGAGGAGAGCATCAAGTTCGGCGTGGTCGGCTCCACGCAGCACCCGGGCATCAACTACGAGTGGGTCAACTACTCCAACACCGCCTGGGCCAACCAGCCCACCCAGACCATCAACTACGTCTCCTGCCACGACAACCACACCCTCTGGGACAAGCTCAAGTTCTCGGTCGAAGGCGCCACCGACGGGCAGCTCACCAAGATGCACAAGCTGGCCAACGCCATCGTCCTGACCTCGCAGGGCGTGCCCTTCCTGCACGCCGGGGTCGAGATGCTCCGCGACAAGCGCGGCGAGCACAACAGCTACAACCTGCCCGACTCCATCAACCAGATCGACTGGTCGTGGAAGGCCAAGAACGCCGACGTGCTCGACTACTACAAGGGCCTGATCGCCCTGCGCCGCGCCCACCCGGCCTTCCGGATGCCCACCCAGGAGATGATCCAGACCCACCTCGAGTTCTTCGGCATCGACAAGAACATCGTCTGCTTCCGCCTCAAGGACAACGCCAACGGCGACGCCTGGAAGCAGATCCTGGTCATCTACAACGGCAGCGAGCAGCCGAAGACCGTCCAACTGCCCGAAAGCGGCAAATGGACCGTCGTGGCCAACGGCGACCTTGTGGACATGAAGGGCATCCAGACCTTCCAAGGCAAGGAGTACAAGGTGGCCGGCACCTCCTGCACCGTCATCGTGGACGACGCCAGCCTGCGCTGAGCCGAGCCCGCCTGGCCCGCCCCCGACGAGCCCGCCCCCGGAACCAAAGGCCGAGGGCGGGCTTTTTTTGGGGGGCCTGGGCCGCCGCCCACGCCCGCGCAAAGCGCGCCCAGGGGTTCGACAGTCAGCAGAAATGCTAACTTCGCGGCATTCAAACCCATCTAGCTCCGCCATGATGCGAACCACCCTGAAAATTGCCGAGAACGTCGGCCCCGGCCAAAGCGTCGTGCTGTTGGCCTCCAAAGATTCCGATTTCAGCGCCTACCTCTCCGACAAGGAGACCGCGCACTGGATAAAGAAAATGGAACTCAAGGACCGGCAGGCCTCCTTCAACCACTTCGACAAGTGGGTGCTGGTCATGCTCCTGCCCGAAGAGAAGGAGCGCGAGTCGGCCCTGGAGTCGGCCCGGCGCTCGGCCGCCAAGCACCTGGGCCAGCTCAACGGCGAGAAGGTGGAGCGCGTGGCCGTGGTGGACCTGGCCGGCGACTCCGAAATGGCCCTGGCCTACGCCGAGGGCCTCGCCCTGGCCAACTACCAGTACCTGAAGTTCTTCAGCCAGCCCGACGACAAGCGCAACAGCCTGGCCGAGATAGCCCTGGTGGCCCCCGGCCTCCCGGCGCGCCAGGTGGAGCTGCTCGCGGCCGCCGTCGGGGCCACCTGCGTGGCCCGCGACCTGGTCAACGAGCCGCCCGCGCACCTGACCTCCGAGGACCTGGGCAAGCGCGCCAAGGAGCTCGGCAAGGAGCACGGATTCGAGGTCGAGGTCCTGGGCAAGCGCAAGATCGAGGCCCTCAAGATGGGTGGGCTGCTGGCCGTCAACCGCGGCAGCGCGCACGAGCCCACCTTCTCGGTGCTCGAGTGGGCCCCCAAGGGCGCGCCCAACGCCGACAAGCCCATCGTGCTGGTGGGCAAGGGCGTGGTCTATGACACCGGAGGCCTCAGCCTCAAGCCCACCCCCAAGTCCATGGACTTCATGAAGGCCGACATGGGCGGGGCCGCCGCCGTCATCGGGGCCTTCTGCGCCCTAGCCGACGCCCGCCTGCCCCTGCGCGTGGTGGGCCTCATCCCCTCGACCGACAACCGCATCAACGGGCACGAGTACGCCCCGGGCGACGTCATCACCATGCACGGCGGCACCACCGTCGAGGTCCTCAACACCGACGCCGAGGGGCGGCTGCTCTTGGCCGACGCCCTGAGCTACGCCAAGCGCTTCCAGCCCGGGCTGGTCATCGACCTGGCCACCCTGACCGGGGCCGCCGCCCGCGCCCTGGGCAAGGAGGCCATCGCCGCCATGCGCACGGCCGACGACGCCACCTTCGAGGCCCTGCGCCAATGCGGCGAGCGCACCCGCGAGCGCCTGGTCGAGTTCCCGCTCTGGCCCGAGTACGGCGACTACCTCAAGTCCACCATCGCCGACCTCAAGAACCTCGGGGGGCAGGACGCCGGGGCCATCACCGCCGGCAAGTTCCTCCAGCATTTCACCGACTACCCCTGGGTCCACCTCGACATCGCCGGCTCGGCCTTCCTGCACTCCAAGGACAGCTACCGCGGCCGCGACGCCACGGGCGTGGGCGTCCGCCTGCTCTTCGAGTTCCTGCTCCGCCAGGCCGCGCAGCGCTGAGGCGGCCTCCGCGCATCCCCCTCCTGGCGGCCGGGAGGCTCTTTCGTTTGCCGGCCTGCCTTTTCCCAAGCACATCCCAACATCCCCATGAGCAAGATTTTCGAACGCGAGAAACCCATCGTCGGCATCACGCATGGCGACATCAACGGCATCGGCTACGAGGTCATCATCAAAACCTTGATGGACAACCGCGTCTGCGAGCTCTGCACCCCGGTGGTCTATGGCTCGGCCAAGATAGCCGCCTTCCACCGCAAGGCCCTGAACATCGCCAACTTCAGCTTCAACATGATCCTGGAGGCCGAGGAGGCCAACCCCAAGCGCCCGAACATGATCGACTGCGTGGACGAGGAGCTGCGGGTGGACCTGGGCAAGCCCTCGCCCAGCGCCGGGCAGGCCGCCTTCCAGGCGCTGGAGAAGGCCGTCGAGGACCTGCTGGCCGAGCGGGTGGACGTTCTGGTGACGGCGCCCATCAACAAGAAGAACATCGTGGGCGAGCATTTCCGCTTCCCTGGGCACACCGAGTACCTGGCCATGAAGGCGGGCTCGGACAAGAGCCTGATGCTGATGGTGGCGGGCGACCTCCGGGTGGGCGTGGCCACGGGCCACGTGCCGCTGGCCAAGGTGGCCGGGCTGCTGACGCCCGAGCTGATCGCGGGCAAGCTGGCGCTGATCGACCGCTCGCTGCGCGAGGACTTCAACATCGGCAAGGGTCGCATCGCGGTGCTGGGGCTGAACCCGCACGCCAGCGACGAGGGCACCATCGGCGACGAGGAGGCGCGGGTCATCGAGCCGGGCATCGAGCTGGCCCGCCGGAAGGGCATCCTGGCGGTGGGGCCTTTCGGGGCCGACGGCTTCTTCGGCTCGGGCGCCTACCGGCAGTTCGACGCCGTGCTGGCCATGTACCACGACCAGGGCCTGGTGCCGTTCAAGGCGCTGGTCTCGGTGGACGGCAACGGGGTGAACTTCACGGCGGGCCTGCCCTTCGTGCGGACTTCGCCGGCCCACGGCACGGCCTACGAGATCGCCGGGCAGGACAAGGCCAGCCCCGACTCGCTGCGCGAGGCCATCTACCTGGCCTGCGACATCGCCCGCAACCGGGCCCGGCACCTGGCCCTGGAGGCCAACGCCCTGCCGCTGGGCGACCATTCCTGACAGACACCGGGGCCTGCCCCCCAGCCGGGGGCGGCCCCCAATCCCCATGCTTCCGTGTACGAACATATCCAAGGGAAATTCGTCAAGACCGCTCCCACGCACGCCGTGGTGGAGGCCGCCGGCATCGGCTACTGGGTCAACATCAGCCTGAACACCTACGAAGTGGTCAAGGGACTGGAGCAGGGCAAGCTCTTCCTGCACCAGGTGGTGCGCGAGGACGAGTTCGCCCTCTACGGCTTCGCGACGGAGGACGAGCGGGAGGTGTTCCGGCTGCTGCTCTCGGTCAGCGGCATCGGGGCCGCGACCGCGCGGCTGATGCTCTCCTCGCTCAGCCCGGCCGAGGTGGTGGAGGCCGTCCGCGGCGAGAAGGTGGCCCCGCTCAAGGCCGTCAAAGGGCTGGGCGAGAAGACCGCCCGGAGGGTCATCGTGGACCTGAAGGACAAGGTGGCCAAGCTGTCGCTGACGGGCCCGAAAAGCGCCGGGGCGGACAATAGCGCGCAGGATGAGGCGTTTTCGGCATTGCTCATGCTGGGCTTCGGCCGTGCCGAGATCGAAAAGGCCCTGCGCGAGCTTTCGCACGAGCGGCCCCTGTGGAAGGTCGAGGACCTGCTGCGGGCCGCCATCCAGAAACTCTCGAAAAGCCGATGAGGCTCCGGGCTCCGCGCGCGACTGCCTGCCCCTTCGGCGCGCCGCAAGAGCATTTCCGCGCGGCCGGCCCTGCTCGTGGCCCAAAAATCGCGGGTGCGGCTGCCTTCGGGGCTTGGGCTCCGCAGCCTTGCCCGGCCTTTCTTGTCTGAACACCCACAAACCTGCCTTCGCTTTGAAAAACCCGGTAAAAAACGCCGTCCTGGGACTTCTGGTCAGCATGGCGGCAGGCGCGATCCTGGCCTCCAACGGAGGGCCGGGCGCCGATCGCCTGGCCTTGTCGCCCGCCCGCCTGGCCCAGCCTTCGCCACCCACCGACGACACCATCCCCTTGCCCTTCCCCTTCGAGGACCACGCCGGAGACCCCACGGATCCCCCGCCCAGCCAGGCGCTCTTCCTGCGTCCGCCCTCCAACCTCCAGAGCTCGGTCCAGTACGACCCGGCCACGGGCAACTACATCTTCGGCGACTCGCTCGGGGGGCTGCCGTACCGGCGTCCCTACACCATGACCTTCGAGGAGTACCAGCGCTTCGCCCTGGACCGCTCGGTGGGCGACTACTGGCAGGAGCGGGTCCGGGCCCAGAGCCTGGGCCGCAACGACCAGCAGGGCTTCAGCCTGGAGGGCATGGAGGTCGGGGGCGAGATCTTCGACCGCATCTTCGGCAGCAACACCATCAGCATCCAGCCCACGGGCTCGGCCGAGCTCGACTTCGCGCTCAACATCAACCGCGAGGCCAACCCGCAACTGCCCAAGCGGATACAGCGCAACGTGACCTTCGAGTTCGACGAGCGCATCCAGATGGGCGTCACGGGCTCGGTGGGCGACAAGATGAGCATGGGCATCAACTACAACACCGAGGCGTCGTTCGACTTCGAGAACCAGACCAAGCTGGGCTACGAGGGCCAGGAGGACGAGATCATCCAGAAGATCGAGGCGGGCAACATCACCATGCCCCTGCCGGGCGCGCTGATCACGGGCAGCCAGAGCCTCTACGGCTTCAAGACGGAGCTGCGCTTCGGGCGGCTGACGGTCACGAGCGTCATGTCGCAGCAGAAGGGCGAGAGCTCGACCATCACGGTGCAGGGCGGGGCGCAGGTCAAGGATTTCGAGCTGCGGGCCGACCAGTACGAGGCCAACCGGCACTTCTTCCTGGCGCACTACTTCCGCGACAACTACGAGCAGTCCCTGGAGGAGCTGCCCCTGATCCGTTCGGGCACCAACATCACCCGGGTGGAGGTCTGGGTCACCAACCGGCAGGGCAACTTCGACGAATCGCGGAACATCGTGGCCCTGATGGACCTGGGCGAGGGCTACGACGCGGCCGGCCAGCCCAACTTCCAGGCGCCCGTGTCGCTGGTGCAGCCCGCGCCCATCGCGGGCCTGCCCGCCCGGGCCGACGGCAGCGACCAGAACCAGACCAACGCCCTCTACCAGCGCCTGCTGGCCCTGGGGGCCGACCTGCGCGACGTGGGCAACGTCAACGTGGCCCTGGAGCAGCTCGGCGCGCCCTACGGCTACGCCTTCACCGGGGGCAACGACTTCGAGAAGGTCGAGAACGCCCGGCTGCTGGCCCCCACCGAGTACACCCTCAACCGAAACCTGGGCTTCATCTCGCTGAACGCGGCCCTCAACGCCGACGAGGTGCTGGCCGTGGCCTTCGAATACACCATCGGGGGGCAGACCTACCAGGTGGGCGAGTTCTCGAACGGGCCCGTGCAGGCGCCCAACAACCTGGTGGTCAAGATGCTCAAGGGAACCAACCTCTCGCCCAAGCTGGCCAGTTGGGACCTGATGATGAAGAACGTCTATTCGCTGGGGGCCTACCAGCTCTCGCGGGACAACTTCCGCCTGCGGGTCATGTACGAGGACGACCGCATCGGCAGCGCCGTGGATTTCGTGCAGGGAGGCCTGGTGGAGCAGCCGACGCTCTACCTGCGCCTGCTGGGCATGGACCACATCGACATCCAGAGCCAGCCCAACCCCGACGGCCTGTTCGACTTCATCGAGGGCGTGACCATCAACTCGCAGAACGGCAGGCTCTACCTGACCAAGCTCGAGCCTTTCGGCGAATACCTCCAGCGGACGATCGGCGACGAGAACATAACCCGGCAACTGGCCTTCACGGAGCTTTACGACTCGACCCTGACGCAGGCGCGGCTGACCGAGAAGAACAAGTTCGTCATCCGGGGCCAGTACCAGTCGTCGTCGGGCTCCGAAATCTTCCTGAACGCGCTCAACATCCCGCAAGGCTCGGTCAAGGTTACGGCCAACGGCTCGCAGTTGCAGGAAGGCTCGCAGTACATCGTGGACTACACCCTGGGCCGGGTGACGATCCTGGACCAGGGCCTGCTCGAGTCGGGCACGCCCTTGCAGATCTCGATGGAGAGCAACTCGCTGTTCAGCATCCAGACCAAGACGCTTCTGGGCACGCACCTGGAGTACCGCATCTCGGACGACTTTTCGATCGGGGCCACGGTGATGAACCTGAACGAGCGCCCGCTGACCAACAAGGTGAACATCGGCAGCGAGGCCATCTCGAACACGATCTGGGGCTTCAACGGGGTCTATTCGACGGAGCTGCCTTTCCTGACGCGGGTGGCCGACCGCTGGATTCCCTTCGTGGAGACCAAGGAGCCCTCGCGGATCACCTTCGAGGGCGAGTTCGCCAGCATGATCCCGGGCACCTCGCGCTTCCTGCAGCAGCAGGGGGTCTCGTTCATCGACGACTTCGAGAACAGCCGGACCTTCATCAACGTGCAGAACCCGATCGGCTGGGTGCTGGCCAGCGCCCCGCAGGGCCAGCCGGACCTGTTCCCGGAGGCGCAGCTCAACAACAACCTGGCCTACGGCTACAACCGGGCGCTGCTGGCCTGGTACGACGTCAACCAGGACCTGCTCAACAACCAGGCCCCGGACCACATCAGCCTGGCCGACAAGTCGAACCACCTGGTGCGGCTGGTCAACGAGAACGACATCTTCCCGCAGCGCGAGAGCCAGGTGGGCATCCCGCAGACACTGCCCATCCTCAACCTGGCCTTCTATCCGCAGGACAGGGGCCCCTACAACTTCGACGTGGACGGCTCGGAGGGCTACTCGGCAGGCCTGACGCCCGAGGGCCGTCTGGCGGAGCCGGCCTCGCGCTGGGGCGGCATCATGCGCAAGATGCAGACCAACGACTTCGAGGCGGCCAACATCGAGTTCATCGAGTTCTGGCTGATGGACCCCTTCGTCTATGACCCCGACGGCATGGGCCAGGAGGGCAAGCTCTACTTCAACCTGGGCAACATCTCCGAGGACATCCTCAAGGATTCGCGCAAGGCCTTCGAGAACGGCCTGCCCACGGGCCCCGACGACCCGGCGCCCGTGGTGGAGACGGCCTGGGGGCGCGTGGCCACCACGCAGGCCCTGGTCAACGCCTTCGACAACAGCCAGGAGACCCGGCCTTTCCAGGACGTGGGCCTCGACGGCCTCGACAGCCCGGCGGAGGCGGCCTTCTACCAGGACTACCTGGGCCGCGTCGAGGCGGCCTTCGGCACCGGGGCGGCGGCCTACCAGGCGGCCCTGGCGGACCCCTCGGCCGACGACTTCCACTTCTTCCGCGGCTCGGACTACGACGCCCAGCAGCTCAGCATCCTGGAGCGCTACAAGAAGTTCAACCACCTGGAGGCCAACTCGCCCACCGACGCCCAGAACCCCGAGGCTTACCCCACGGGCAGCAGCCAGTTGCCCGACATCGAGGACATCAACCTGGACAACACCCTGAGCGAGAACGAGAACTACTACCAGTACAGCATCAGCCTGCGCCCGGAGGACATGGTCATCGGCCGGAACTACATCACGGACATCGTGGTGGACCGCGACGAGCGGGCCGACGGGCAGGTCTCGGAGGTGCGCTGGTACCAGTTCAAGATCCCCATCTTCTCGCCCGAGCGCACCGTCGGGGGCATCCAGGACTTCCGCTCGATCCGCTTCATGCGGATGTTCATGCGGGGCTTCGAGGAGCCGGTCGTGCTGCGGATGGCGGCCCTGCAACTGGTGCGGGGCGAGTGGTTCCGCTTCCGCAAGGACCTGGCCCAGGGCGGCGAGGTGCTGGCGGGCACCGAGCAGCCCGAGGACGTCACCAACTTCGAGATCCTCTCGGTGAACGTCGAGGAGAACTCGAGCAAGGCCCCGGTGAACTACGTCCTGCCTCCGGGCGTTGACCGCGTCATCGACCCGATGAACCCGCAGCTCCGGCAGCTCAACGAGCAGGCGATGGTGCTTCGGGCCACCTGCCTGGAGGACGGCGACGCCCGCGGGGCCACCAAGAACGTGCAGCTCGACGTGCGCCAGTACAAGCGCCTGAAGCTCGACTTGCACGCCGAGGCCTTCATCGACGACCAGACGAACCTGCGCGACGGCGACGTGGTGGCCTTCGTGCGGGTGGGCACGGACTTCCAGCTCAACTACTACGAGTACGAGGTGCCGCTGCGCATCACCCCGGCGGGGCTCTACAACACCGACTCGGACGCCGACCGGGCGGCGGTCTGGCCCCGCGAGAACCTGGTCGACATCCCCTTCGAGCTGTTCCTGGGCGTCAAGCAGGAGCGCGACGACGCGATGCGGGCGGGCGGCTCGCAGGTGAAGCTGACGCAGATCTACACCACTTACGACGAGAAGGGCAACGCCGTGCGGGTCATGGGCAGCCCCAACCTGAGCAACGTGCGGGTGGTGATGATCGGCATCCGCAACCCCGAGGGGGGCGACATCTCGTGCAAGTCCATCGAGGTCTGGGCCAACGAGCTCCGCCTGACGGACTTCAACGAGGAGGGCGGATGGGCGGCCAACACGCGGCTGTTCGGCAACATGGCCGACTTCGCGACCTTCTCGGTCTCGGCCAGCACCGTCAAGCCGGGCTTCGGGAGCATCGAGAAGAACGTCAACGAGCGGGCCCTGGAGGAGACGCTGCTCTACGACGCCTCGGCGCGCATCGAGCTGGGCAAGTTCTTCCCGCAGGCCTACGACATCCGGGTGCCCATGCACCTGGGCCTGTCCGAGACCTTCGTCAACCCCAAGTTCAACCCGCTGAACCCGGACATCCCGCTGGAGGTGGCCCTGGAGAACGAGCGCCTGACGGCCCGCGAGCGCGACTCCATCCTGGGCGTCTCGCAGGACTACACCCGGCGCAAGAGCATCAACTTCATGAACGTGCGCGTCAACAACCCCCGGGGCGACCGCGCCCCGGAGGCGCAGGCCGGCCCCGTCGGGGGCATGACTCCGCCCGGGGGGATGCGCCAGGCGCCGACCGTGGCGGCAGGCGCCAACCAGCCCATGCCCTGGAGCGTGGCCAACTGGTCCGTTTCCTACTCGTTCAACGAGCTCTACAAGCGCAACATCAACACCGAGTTCGACATCCTGCGCGAGCACTACGGGGCCATCAACTACAACTACACCTACCGGCCGAAGAACTTCACGCCCTTCGCGAGCATCCCCCTCATGCGCAAGCCCTACATGGCCCTGCTGCGCGACTTCAACTTCTACCTCTTGCCCAACCAGGTCTCGTTCATGACCGACATGAACAAGAGCTACCAGCAGTTCCAGGTGCGGGACGTCACCAACCCGAACAGCATCGGCGTCGAGCCGGCCTACCCCAAGCTCTTCTTCTGGAACCGGCAGTACGACCTCAAGCACACGCTCTCGCGGAACCTCAAGTTCGACTTCACGGCCACGAACAACGCCCGCGTTGACGAGCCGGCCGGGCAGATCGTGAAGGGCGACCAGGAATACAACGCCTACGTCTGGGACCGGGTGCTCGAGTTCGGGCAGAACACCAACTACACGCACCAGTTCAACCTGACGTGGACGGTGCCGATCAACAAGATCCGGATGCTGAGCTGGGTGAACATGTCGGCCAAGTACTCGGGCAACTTCCGGTGGGAGCAGGGGCCCATGCAGCTCGACGACCTGACCCAGGAGGAGATCTTCCCCTACGGGCACATCCTGCGCAACGGCAACACGCGCAACCTGAGCACGCAGTTCAACATGCAGACGCTCTACAACAAGTCGTCCTTCCTCAAGCAGGTGAGCCAGCGCTACGGGCAGGCGGGCGGGCCGCAGCCCCTTGGCAAGGAGGAGGTCAGCTTCACGCAGCAGAACGTGAGCCTCCAGCGGGGCATCCCCAAGGTCGTTCTGCACCGGCTGGGCACCTCCGACGGCATCGTGGTAACGGCCACCGACGCGGAGGGCCGCCCGGTGGCGGGCACCACCGAGGTCAAGGACGACGACAAGGTGTGGTTCACGGTGGCCTCGGACATGGCCGGCGTGACGATCACGGTCGTCGGGCAGAAGCCGGTCTATCCGCCGTTCCCGCAGATGTTCGTGGGCTACGCTGTCAACGCGCTGATGGGCCTGAAGAACGTCTCGGTGACGTACAACCAGACGCAGGGCACGGGCCTGCCGGGCTACATGAACCGCACGCGGGTGCTGGGGATGCTGCCCGGTCCGGAGCTGTGGGCGCCGGGCTTCGACTTCGTGGCGGGCTTCCAGGACCCCGACTTCGGGCTCGACGCCGGGGCGCGGGGCTGGCTCACGCCCGACTCGCTGCTGAACACCCCGATGCTGCTCTCGAACACCACGACGCTCGACATCCGGGGCACCTTCGAGCCGATCAAGGGCTTCAAGGTGGACCTGAACATGAACCGCACCTTCGCGGAGAACTCGAGCCAGATGTACCTCTTCTCGGGCCAGGGCTTCACCCGGGCGAACCGGATGGTCGGGGGCAACTTCTCCATGACCTTCAACATGTGGTCCACGGCCTTCCGGGGCCGGGGCGAGGACTACTCGTCGGAGGTGTTCCAGGAGTTCCTGGACAACCGCCAGGACGTGGCCTGGAGCCTGGCCGAGGGCCGGGCCGCCGCCGGGGCCGCGCAGGGCTACGACCCCAACACGCCCCAGTACGACGCCAACGGCGAGCCGATCGTGGGCTACCCCGACGGCTACGGGCCGCTCTCGCAGGAGGTGCTTCTGCCGGCCTTCCTCTCGGCCTACGCGGGCAAGGAGGTGGGCTACCTGGGCAGCTCGCCTTTCCCCAGGCTACCGATGCTGAACTGGCGCGTCCAGTACGACGGGCTGTCGAAGTTCGCGGCCCTTTCGGAGTACGTCAAGTCCATCACCCTGACGCACGGCTACCGCTCGACCTACAACGTGGGCAACTACACCAACATGGCGGCCTACGACTGGGACAGCCGCGAGGCCGACGGCTACAGTTGGGTGCGCGAGACCCTGGGCAGCCTGTTCCTGCCCGAGCAGTCCATCATGGCCGTGAGCATCCAGGAGGAGTTCGGCCCGCTGGCGGGCGTGGACGTCACCCTGGTGGGCGGCCTTACCCCCCGGATCGAGTACCGCCGCAGGCGGCAGTTGGACATGTCGTTCAGCAACAACCAGCTCTCGGAGATGTCCAGCAACGACTTCGTGATGGGCCTGGCCTACCGCTTCTCGGAGTTTCCCATCGAGGTGGGCCGGCAGAGCTTCAAGAGCGACCTGAACCTGAAGCTGGACCTGCGCGTCGAGGACACGTACACGGTGCTCCGGAAGGTGGAGGAGGCCACGGACCAGCTCTCGGCGGGCTACAGGAAGTTCGCCCTGCAACTGGCGGCCGACTACGTGCTGAGCGAGCGGTTCAGCCTCCGGGCGTTCTACGACCAGACGATCAACAACCCCAAGATCCAGTTGACCTTCCCGCGGTCGAACACGCGGGTGGGCTTCACGGTCCGCTTCACCTTGATCCCGTAGGGCGGAGCGTTTTTGGGCCAGGCTGCTTATATTCGCGCCCCGTCCGCCTTCGCCCCCTGCCAGGGCGCGGGGGCGCGCGGGGCCTTCGTCTTCAAAGAACAAAACTGGCAGCAGATGGACTGGAAGTGGATTTACGGCCGGGTGTTGGACATCTTCAAGGAGCCGCACGAGGTGTGGCCTCGGCTGGCCGGGGACGGCCTGGACGGCGAGCAGGTCTTCAAGGACTTCGCCCTGCCCCTGATCCTCCTGGGCTCGCTGGTCTCGCTGCTGGGGATGTCCCTGCTGGGGCAGGAGGTCAGCGGGCTCGAGATCTTCTACACGGCGCTGGTCTCCTTCGGGGCGCCCCTGGCCAGCTTCCTGGCCAGCTCCTGGGTGCTCGCTGCCACGGCGGAGCAGTTCGGCGGCAGGGCCAGCCTCGACAGGGCCAAGAAGTGCGTGGCCTACAGCAGCGCCGGCGGCTACGTGGGCTCCCTGGTGGGCAACCTGCACCTGAGCTTCTTCATCTTCGGGCTGGCGGGCAGCGTCTTCTCCATCTTCCTGCTGCACCAGAGCCTGGGGGCGATGGCGGGCGTCCCGCCCGAGCGGCGCACGGGGCTGACCCTCCTGCTGGTGGCCACGCAGTTCATCGCGAGCCTGGTGGTCTTCGTCAGCGTGGGCTACCTCTACCAGGCGTCAGCCCAAGCCTGAGGGTCGGCCGGCTTTTTTTTCCAACATCGAACAACCATGAGCAAGAGCAACGTCAACATACAGAACAAGAAGGCCTGGCACGACTACGAGATACTGGACCGCGTGGAGGCGGGCATCCAGCTCATGGGCACCGAGATCAAGTCCATCCGGGCGGGCAAGGCCGGCCTGGTCGATTCGTACTGCGTCTTCGAGGTCGAGCAGCTCTACGTGGTGGGGATGCACGTGGCCGAGTACAGCTTCGGCAGCTACTACAACCACGCGGCCAAGCGCACGCGCAAGCTGCTGCTGCACCGCCGCGAGCTGGACCGCCTGGCCGTCAAGGTCAAGAACACGGGCCTGACGCTGGTGCCGCTGCGGCTCTACATCAACGACAAGGGCCTTGCCAAGCTGGAGATAGCCCTGGCCAAGGGCAAGAAGAGCTACGACAAGCGCGACAGCCTCAAGCAGAAGGACGACAAGCGCGAGATGGACCGCGCCATGAAGGAGTTCCGCTGAGCGGAGCCGCTCATTCGATGCCGAAGATCTCCTTGAGGTCGCGCTGGACGGCCCGCTGGTAGCGCGAGCAGAGCTCGTGCAGCTCGCCCACGGCCTCCTCCGGGGTCTTGGCGCCCCTGGCCACGGCCTGCCTTGCCTCCTCGACCTTCATCTGGAGGACGAAGTTCGAGAACTCGTGGGGGGTATCGCCGTTGACCAGGTTCTTCCATTGCTCTAGCTGCTTGTCGGGTATGGGAATCACGTTCATGACGGGTGGGGATTGGTTTTTCGCAGGCACAAATTACAAAAAAAATGGTAAAGTCGCCTCCCTAATGATCAGGAGGCCAAACGGACAGGCCAGGGCACTTGCCCGAAGATTTTCGTGCCGCTCGGGCGGCCTGGCCGGGGCGAGGGGCGCCTCGGCCAGGCCCCGGGAGGCCCGGTCGCTGGCCTGTGGCGGCAAATTTCGATTTTTTTTGCCAGTTTTTGCGGATTTGTGTAAGTTTAGCCTTCGTTTGCCGAACTTCCATCCCCCAACAACCAACGCGATCTAACCCTAAAAACCCCGACCATGCTGCTAGCACTTCTAAAAGAATCGATCCTTTCCGCGGCCCTCATCCTGTCTGTCGTCGCCGTGGTGATTTCCCTGAAGTCTTCCAAGTTGAAGTACGCCTTGCAGGCGCTGCTGCTGTTCCTGATCTTCTTCACGGGCTACCAGCTCTTCACGAACATCGAGAAGCCGATCCGCTTCCAGGAGGCGCGGGAGGACCGATACCGGGTCGTGATCGAGAAGCTCAAGCAGATCCGGCAGATCCAGGAGGCCTACGAGGACGCGCACGGGGTCTTCGCCAACAACTTCGACGAGCTGTTCCGTTTCGTCCGCGAAGACTCGCTCATCCTGGTCAAGGCCATTGGCAACGTGCCGGACAGCCTGACCGAGGCGCAGGCCGTCGAGCTGGGCATCGTCATCCGCGACTCCAGCCTCGTCGCCGTGAAGGACTCGATGTTCGGGCCTCCCTTCCCCTTGGATGACCTGCGCTACATCCCCTTCTCCGACAACAAGGAGTTCCTCCTGGCGTCCGACTCGCTCGAGTCCACCTCGGGCGTTACCATCCAGGTCTTCGAGGTCAAGGCTCCGAACACCTACTTCCTGCGCAACCTGGGCATCGCGGGCATCCCCGACGGCAGTGAGGAGGAATACCAGTACGTGGTCAACTACAACGACGAGCTGGTCGCCTTCGGCGAGTACCACGGGCTGAAGGTCGGCTCGTTGACCGAGGCCACCAACAACTCGGGCAACTGGGACAAGAAATTCGACGTGGAAGCCCAGCAGGCCCAAGGGGAGGAAGGGCAGTAGGCCCACGACTCCCGACGCCCACGAAGCAGGCCAGCCTCGCCCCCCCCCCCCGAACGGCGCGGCTGGCTTTTTTTTGGGCAGCCGAAAAGCTCCGGTGGCCAATCGGCGAAAAATTCGTATTTTTCGAGCCGCGGCAAGGCCTGCTCATGCTGGGCCGTCGCCGATACAAACCCCTGCCCACACATGGAAAACCTCCACTACAAGGACGCGGCCTACAAAGCCCAAAAAAGCAAGGAGTACCACCTTTCGGTGCAAATCGGCAACGGCGGCTACGCGCTGGCCGTGCTCAGCCCCAAGACCAAGAGCTACATCGTGCTCCAGAACGAGGAGTTCCCGATGGGCCTGGGCCACCACGAGCTGGTCGAGCAGGTCCGGGGCCTGCTGCGCTCCCACGAGTACCTCTCGGCCGACTTCGCGAGCGTCTCGGTCGTGCTCCTGAGCCAGCGCTTCGCGATGGTCCCCCAGGAGTACCACCGCACGGAAGACCAGCAGGAGGTCTTGGCCTTCAACCACCACCAGATGGACGACGACCAGGTGGTGGCCAACCGGCTCGCCCGGGCCAAGGCCCGCTGCCTGTTCGCCCTGCCCAAGGCCATCCGCCAGGCCTTCCTCGAAAAGCATCCCCAGGCCAAGTTCTTCCACGTGGCCACCCCGATGGTCGAGAACCAGCTTGAGCAGGCCCTGATCGCCAGGCCCGCTGGCAAGCCCTTCGTGGCGGCCAGCGTACAACGCGGCCTGGTCGAGGTCATGGCCGTCGAGAAGGGAACCCTGATGCTCTACAACTGCTTCCGCTACTCGAGCCCGCAAGACCTGGCCTACCTGGTCCTGAACGCCTACCGGCAGCTCCAGCTCGACCGGCGGACGGCGCCGCTCTACCTTTCCGGCCATATCCTCGAGCACGACCCGGCCTACCAGATCCTGGACCGGTACGTCCAGAACCTTCGCTTCGAGGAGCTTGACAACGCGTTCGTTTACAGCTCCTTGTTCGACATCTACCAACATACCTTCTGGAACCTGTTCAACCTCTACAAATGCGAATCATCAGCGGCCGTCTGAAAGGACGCAGGATTTTGATTCCCAAGACCTTCAGCGCGCGCCCGACCACCGACTACGCCCGCGAGAGCCTTTTCAACGTCCTGGAGAACTACTTCGACTTCGAGGGGCTGGACGCCCTGGACCTCTTCTCGGGCACGGGAGGCATCAGCTTGGAGTTCGCCTCCAGAGGGTGCCAGTCGGTAACGGCCGTCGAGATCATGGGCCGCAACGCCAAGTTCATCGAGCGCAACGCCCAGGAGCTGGGCGCCGAGGCCCTGAAGGTCATCAACACGGACGTCTTCCGCCTGCTCGAGAACCACCACGCCACCTACGACCTCATCTTCGCCGACCCGCCCTACGACCATCCCCGGGCCGGCGAGGTGCCGGGCATCGTCCTGGCCAAGAAGCTCCTGCGCCCGCAAGGATGGATGGTCATGGAGCACTCCGCCGCCCTCGACTTCTCGGGCCACCCCAGCTACCTGCGCACCCGCGCCTACGGCAAGGTCCACTTCAGCATCTTCGAAAATCCGGCCCCCGTCCCTGCCGACGCCGCCGGCGCACATGACCCGTCCTCAAACCCTGAAACAAACCCTTGACATGAAAGAAAAGCAAGACAAGCCGCTCAACCCCATCGGCAAGCTCCTCGGGCTCCGCTACCGCTCGCACCCTTGGCACGGCATCGACATCGGCCCCGAGGCGCCCAGCGTGCTCCGCTGCTTCGTCGAGATGGTGCCCACCGACACTGTCAAGTACGAGGTGGACAAGGAGAGCGGATACCTGTTCATCGACCGGCCCCAGAAGTACTCCAGCATCCTGCCGGCCATGTACGGCTTCATCCCCCAGACCTACAGCGACTACCAGGTCGGCGGCATCAGCGCCAACCTCCTCGACCGTCCCGACATCGTCGGCGACAACGACCCCATCGACATCTGCATCCTGACCGAGAAGGAGGTGGCCCACGGCGACATCCTGGTCAACGCCCGCCCCATCGGCGGCTTCCGCATGATCGACGGCAACGAGGCCGACGACAAGATCATCGCCGTGCTCCAGGGCGACGCGGTTTACCAGGGCTACCGCGACATCAGCGACTGCCCCAAGCCCGTCATCGACCGCCTCCGCCACTACTTCCTGACCTACAAGGACATGCCCGGCGAGAAGCGCGACTGCGAGATCACCCACGTTTACGGGGTCGAGGAGGCCTACAACGTCATCAACGCCGGACGCGAGGACTACCAGAACTTCGTCAAGCGCCTGCTTTTCGAGAAGTGAGCCAACGCCCACCCCAGAAGGAGGAAGCCCGCCTGGCATCGCGCCAGGCGGGCTTCGCCTTTTTTTCGGAAGCCGGGGCTCAGTTCACGGCCCAGGTCGTGCCCGAGAAGAGCAGGTCGTCCATGCAGCGGATGGGGCTCGACTCCTGCTGCTCGGCTATCTGGTGGGCCACGTTGTCCTCGAAGCTGGGCGTCTCGTAGGCCCGGATGACCCCGAAGGCCACGGGGAACTCAGGAGCCTCCATCGAGGCCAGCATCCAGTGCAGCGCCGGGTTGGCGGTCTTGGCGTCGTGTACCAGGATGTCGTCGAGCGTGACGCCGTCCCTGCCGATCTCGACGATCTCGAGCTCGAGGCCGCGCAGGCGCAGGCCCTTTTCCTTCTTCTTGCCGAAGAGCATGGGCTTGCCGTGCTCGAGCAGGAGCTGGCGGTCGTCCTTGTGCTCGCGGTCGGTGATGGCGGCGTGGGTCTTGTCGTTGTAGATGACGCAGTTCTGGAGGATTTCGACCACGGAGGCGCCCTTGTGCTGGGCGGCCTGTATCATGACCTCGGTGGTGTGCTTGATGTTGGTGTCCAGCGCGCGGGCGAAGAAGGTGCCGTTGGCGCCCATGACGAGCTGCCCCGGGTGGAACGGCCGCTCCACGGTGCCGTGGGGCGAGGTCTTGGTCTTGGCCCCGGTCTTGGAGGTGGGCGAGAACTGGCCCTTGGTCAGGCCGTAGATCTCGTTGTTGAACAGCAGGATGTTGATATCGACGTTGCGCCGGATCTCGTGGATGAAGTGGTTGCCGCCGATGGCCAGCGCGTCGCCGTCGCCGGTTATCTGCCAGACGCTCAGCTCCGGCTTGGCGAGCTTGACGCCGGTGGCGATGGCCGCGGCGCGCCCGTGGATGCTGTGGAAGCCGTAGGTGTTCATGTAGTAGGGGAAGCGCGATGAGCACCCGATGCCCGAGATGACGGCGTAGTTCTCGCGGGGGATGCCCAGCTCGGGCATGGCCTTCTGCACGGCCACCAGGATGGCGTAGTCGCCGCAGCCGGGGCACCATTTGACTTCTTGGTCGCTCTTGAACTCCTTGGCGGAAAGATTCAGGGTCTTGGTATTGAGGGTCATGGAATTATCCTCCGATGATTGTGTTGACTTGGGCTTTGATTTCCTTGACGGTCAGGGGCATCCCCTGGACCTTGTTGTAGCGCAGCGTGCGCACGTCCTGGAAGCGCATGGCCAGGTAGTCGGCCAGTTGGCCGGTGTTGATCTCGCAGACCAGGATCTTGTCGAACCGCTTGAGCATCTGCTCGGTGTTGCTGGGCATCGGGCTCAGGTGGTGGAAGTGCAGGTGCGCGACGGGCTTTCCGGCCAGGTTGAGCTCCTCGGTGGCCGTGCGCAGGTGGCCGAAGGTGCTTCCCCAGCCGACCAGGGCGACCTTGGCGTCCGGGTCGCCGAAGGCCTCGAGCTCGGGAATCGAGCGGGCCACGCGGCGGACCTTCTCGGCCCGGATCGCGATCATGCGCTCGTGGTTCTCGCCGTCGTAGGACACGTTGCCGGTGATGTCCTGCTTCTCGAGGCCGCCGATGCGGTGCTCCAGGCCCTCCATGCCGACGGTGGCCCATTTGCGGGCCAGGGTCTCGGGGTCGCGGGCGTAGGGCATGTACTCGCTGTCGGTCTTCTGGGCGTAGGGCGGCACGATGGCGGGCAGCTCGGCCATGGGCGTTATCCTCCAAGGCTCGGAGCCGTTGGCCAGGAAGCCGTCGGTGAGCAGGACCACGGGCGTCATGTGCTCGATGGAGAGCTTGGCGGCCTGGAAGGCGTAGTGGAAGCAGTTGGCGGGCGTGCTGGCGGCCAGGACGATGAGCGGGCTCTCGCCGTTGCGGCCGAGCAGGGCCTGCCAGAGGTCGGACTGCTCGGTCTTGGTGGGCAGTCCGGTGGAGGGGCCGCCGCGCTGCACGTTGACCACGACCAGGGGCAGCTCGGCCATGATGCCCAGGCCGATGGCCTCGGTCTTGAGGGCCATGCCGGGGCCGGAGGTCGTCGTCACGGCCAGGCTTCCGGCGAAGCTGGCCCCGAGGGCGCTGCAAATGGCGGCGATCTCGTCCTCAGCCTGGAAGGCCTTCACGCCCAGCGACTTGTGCCGGGCCAGCTCTTGCAGGATTTCCGTGGCCGGGGTGATGGGGTATGAGCCGATGAAGAGCTGCAGCCCTGCCTTTTCGGCGGCGGCCAGCAGGCCCCAGGCCGTGGCCACGTTGCCGGAGATGTTGCGATAGGTTCCCTTGTCGATCTTGGCCGGGGCGACCTTGTAGTTGCGGGTCAGGGCCTCGATGGTCTCGGCGTAGTTGAAGCCGGCCTTGAGCACCGTCTTGTTGGCCTCGGCCAGCTCGGGGGTCTTCTTGAAGGTCTTGTCGAAGAACTCCTCGGAGTGCCGCAGCGGCCGGTTGAAGAGCCAATAGACGATGCCCAGGGCGAACATGTTGCGGGTCTTCAGGGCCGTCTTCGGGTCGATGCCCGAGTTGGCCAGGGCCTCCTTGGTCAGGCTGGTGATGGGCGCCCCGATGACGTTGCGGTCGTCGAGGCGTTCCTCCTTGAAGGGGTTCGCGCTGGCGAAACCGGCCTTTTTCAACGATTTCTCGTTGAAGGTGTCCGAGTCGTAGATGATGGTGCCGCCCTCGTTGACCCAGCGGGCGTTGGCCTTCAGGGCCGCGGGGTTCATGGCCACCAGCACGTCGGCGTGGTCGCCGGGGGTCATGATGTGCGACTGGCCGAAGTGGAGCTGGAAGCCCGAGACGCCGTCCACGGTGCCTTGCGGGGCGCGGATCTCGGCCGGGAAGTTCGGGAAGGTGGCCAGGTCGTTGCCTTCCAGGGCCGAGGTGTCAGAAAACTGCATGCCCGTGAACTGCATGCCGTCCCCGGAGTCGCCCGAAAAACGGATGACGACTTCTTTGAGCTCGATGCTTTCTACTGATTTCATTGGGGAATTGAGGTTAGGGAAAACGTTGAGGGGCGATTTTCGCCCGGGGAAAAGACGATTCCCCGCGCGCTGGCCCTCGCCGACTGGCCAAAGGTAACAAATATCACACAAATCGGACTTTCATGTCTTTTATTGCCCGCGCGGGTGGAGCTATCACTGCCGGAGGGCTTTCGCCGCAATTTAAGCATATCCTAGCCGCGCCGAAGGCCCCCGGCGGATGTTAAAGGACATATCGGCCTAATTTAGAACGACTTCGCGCAAGGGCTTCGACTAAGCTCGGGTTCGCCCAGCGGCGAAAGGCGCCAGGAACCCGTCCCGGCTAAGCCGCTTCCGATGCGGCCATTTGAACATAATCGCAAACTTTTCAGGTCCAAGATAGCGAAAGTCTTGAGCTTGGCCAATGAAGAAGCGCCTTAATTTGTTGAAGTCTAGTGGATTGCGGTTTTTTTTGGCTGCGCCTTGATAGTTTCTTGAATTATGCCAACGGTGATACATATCTTCAAAGTAATCATATTGCAAATTATTCAAGAATGTATCATTTTAATTGATTGTTTTTTGCAATGATCGCTAGAGAAAACGCATATGGGTATGTTGCGAGATTTCAAGGCACTATTGTTTTAATGTGGAACAAATGTTTTTTCCAAAGTGTTGAAGCCCACCACAAACACCGCAATTTTCGCATTTTAGGTGTATTGATTTTTTTTAATCATTATCATAGTTTAAATTAATTTGGATTCCTAATAATTTTCCTTTGTTATCAGGCTCATCAGAAAGGCTTAATACGATATTCTTTTCAATTTTTTCTTTGTATTCATCAGCCGTCATGTGTCTTTCATTTTTTATTGCATCTAATTCTTTTTGATTTGCGGAAATAATATATTGGAATTCATCTTTTGAATTTTTAAATGCTACGTCAAACATTATTTTTATTTGTCTTGGGTCAACTGCCTCTAAAATTCTACTATCATGAAATAAAAATTTAATATTATGATTATGTTGCGCTTTTAACAACGTCCAGTCAAAGCAAAACATTTTAACATTTCCTACTGCATCTCCTGCGTCATCATCAATAGTTGCATTAATTTTATATCTTAACTGATTTTCACCTGTATCATTTTGAATTTCAATACCCGCTTTTTTATTTTCATAAAATTCATTGGCAAATGAATTAA
>JFJP01039412.1_pt1 | contig 29018 bp, 34 predicted proteins | sample 431651 | NCBI WGS metagenome assembly JFJP01 (sample SAMN02602958, study PRJNA72255) | Microbial mat metagenome, whole genome shotgun sequencing project. | biome: fresh water; feature: sink hole; material: water; isolation source: purple microbial (photo- and chemosynthetic) mats found in... | reverse complement strand
TCATTATATTTTACACCTACCAAGAATACTAATGTAGTAGTAGAACCCCCATTTAATCCATTACAACTAGCAACATTAGTACAGCGTAATAATGTATTAGCGCAATGTATAACTGCAATGGAAGTTAATATTGAGAGTTCTGGTTATACTTTTGAGTTATTAGATAAAGAAAAAGATAAGACTACAGGGGATGAGTTAAATAATGATACAGGGGCTAAAACTAATTTAGGTGGTCTTAAAGACGATAATACTGGTGGTCTTCCTACTTTCCAAAATGCTAAAGATAGAGAAGTAAAAAAAGCATTTACCCAACCAGTACCTCCTAATGCACCATCTGCACCACAAGCACCATCTGCACCAATACCATCCCCCCAAACTAGCACTACTGATTCTATAGCAAGGGGGGATAATCCTGATACTGAAGATATAGAAGTTGATCCAGAATTAGAGATGCTAGAGCATTTTTTTAATGAGCCATTTCCTAACATGTCATTTACGACAATTAGAAGGAAGTTACGGATTGATATGGAAGCTACGGGTAATGGTTATTTAGAAGTTATCCGTAATATGGCAGATGAGATTATCTTTGTCCGTCATTTAGAAGCTGTAATGATGCGGCTAGTTAAATTAGATGCACCTACTAATGTAGAAGTATCTGTTACTCGGGGCGGTAAGCAAGTAAAAGCATCATTACCAATGAGAGAGCGTAGGTTTTGTTATAAAGTTGGAGCGCATTTAGTCTTTTATAGAGAGTTTGGTGCATCTCGTAAAATAAATAGAAAGAGTGGGGCTTGGATAGAAAAAGATAGTGCTGATAATAAGAATATAGATATTCTTGGTTCAGAGATATTACATTTTACTGTATTAAAAGACTTTAGAACGCATTATGGTTTACCACGGTGGATAAACCAATTACCTTCTATTTTAGGTTCTAGAAAGTCTGAGGAATTTAATCTTGAGTTTTTTGATGCGGGGGGTTTACCTCCAGCTATTGTATTCGTACAAGGTGGTGCTTTAGTAGGTGGTGTTAAGGAACAACTACAACAGTATTTATCAGGTAAAGCATCTTCTAAACATCGTGCAGCTATTGTAGAAGTTATGTCTACGTCTGGTTCGTTGGATTCAGCAGGTACTGTATCAGTGAAGGTGGAGCGTTTTGGGTGTTGTGATTCTACAACAGAAATTTTAACCGGAAATGGTTGGGTTAAATTTCCTGATTGGAAGGATGAAAAAGTAGCCACTATTGAGAATGGCTGCTTAGTGTATCACGATCCTTTGCAGTATCACGTTTATGACTATGATGGTGATTTAATTCATATCGAAGGTAATGCTACTGAATTTATGGTTACCCCCAATCATAAAGTATTACATACTAATAAGTATCATCAGGATAAGATAGATGTAGCTTCCAAAGTATTTAATAAATATGAAGTAATTTTACCCGTAGCACCTAAATATGGTTATATGAAAGAAGATAGCGTATCTTTTACTATTTGTGAAAAAGATATAAATGCTGATTTGTTTTTAAAGTTTTTAGGAATGTTCATAGCAGATGGATTTACTAATGAAGCTAATAACCAAATTTGTTTTGCAGTAAAACGGGAACATAAAAAACTTTTTATATCTTCATTTTTTACTGAGATAGCTTCATATTTTTCTGCTCCAGCACGAGTTAATGATGGTAAACCGTATGAAGGTTGTACCCATTATGCTTTTTCGGATGCAGATTTTAAGACTTGGTTACGTACTAATGTTGGGATTAATTCTAGTGCCAAGCATATACCTACTGAATTTTTAAAGATTAATCAAAGACAAAGTGAATTATTACTTAAAGCATTGTTTGAAGGTGATGGTCATTATTTAGGTAAGCCTGATAATTCTAAGAATAGTTGGGTTTATTCCACAGTAAGTCAACAATTAGTTGATGATATTCAAATACTTTGTTTAAATGCTGGGTATAGGTCTGTAGCCTCTAAAAGTGTTGGTAAATTTACGGTATCCGTAACACCAAAAACTTTTGCACATGTTACAAAATCTAAATGTCCTAAATGGGAGCTTGTTAGTTACACTGGGAAGGTTTATTGCTTTACTATGCCTACAGGGGTATTTGTATCTCGTAGAAATGGTAAAGTTTGTATCACGGGAAATTCTTCTACAACTGATAGTATGTTCCAAAAATACGATGAGGCTTGTGGTGAACATATTAGGAAGTCATTTAGACTACCTAAGATGCTTATAGGTGATTCTTCTGATTTTAATAGGGCTACTGCACAAACGGCTATTCAATCGGCTGAGAATCAGGTGTTTCAACCTGAACGGTTCACATTTGATGAAATGATCAATACTACTATTATTAAAGCATTAGGGGCTAAAAGATATAAATTAAGATCATTAAATATGACTATCTCTGACCCTGAAATGCAATTAAATTCATTAAAAGCATCTTGGAATTTAATTGATGGTGAAACTTTTATAGAAACTGCAAATGAGATTTCAGGATTAGATATGAAATATAGTAAAGAAGCTGAACAAGCCAATAAACCCCCCGATCCTATGGGTGGTATGGGGGGCAGTATGGGAGGTGATATGGGGGGTGATCCTAATGATCCTAATTCTCCTAATCCAGATACCCAAAGTACATTAGGAGATGCTCCTGGTTCTTATGACGATGGTTATGATGGTAGTTCTAATTTAGGAACACCTAAACAACAAATAGGAATGCCAGATAATCCTAATGCAGGGTCTGAATTAGGACAACCTCCCCCCATAGGTGCTGCGTATTGAAAGTAATTGCAATTTAAAAAAATTAAACCCCGCTTGATAATACTTTTAAGATACGCTAAGGAAGTTATGTTCGCTAAAATTTTAAAAGGTGCCCCCCCAAATAACACTAACGCTGCTAAAGATCACGTTAAAGCTATTACCAACGAAGGTGCCCTAAAACGGTGGGGTGGTTCTATGGAACATACAGGCGTACCACATGGTACTGTATTGTCTGTGCGTGAGGGTAATGGGTTTAACTCAACTTCCAAGAATTATCTAGCTCACTCTGATGGTAACTGGCATGAACTTGGGGATATGAGTGTTTATAAAGGTACTCAACGGGCTTCAATAAAACCTGATGGTAATAAAATACCCGACTCCAAAATGGCTGAAATTGGTCAAACTGGTGCTGCGGGAATAGTACGCGAAGGTGGATCAAGAAACGGAAAGCTAGATTCTATGTTTGACTTAGAGGCTATGCCTGAAGGTGCTAAGTTACATTTAAGAGCAATAAGAGACTATCAGCAACCTACAACAACCATAAAATTACCTGATGGTACTTGGAAGCCAGATCATACTTATAATTTAGATGTAGATTCACCTGAGTATATGAAGCAGAAACCAAATACTGAAGGTAAATCTTTTAAGGCTATAGAGATAGCGCATTGGGCTAATAATCCTGATTTTCCTATAAAGGTATTAAATTAATCATGTTTGCAAAAATATTAAAAGGTGCGCCCATCGGTAATACTAATGCTGCGAAGGATCACATATCCGCACCTAAAGATACTTCACAATTAGGGTTACAACAAGAAGAAATACAACATGATTTTTCAAAGCGCACAGATAAAGAGATTAAGTCAATACGAGATTTAAGTGTAGCTAGTAAATGGAATATGGATAGGGTTAATGATTACCCTACTCTTTTGATGAATAGCGAGAGCTTACCTTCTGCTGCTGGACAGCAATATCGTACTGGTAAAAGTATAAATGATAATAATTTGGTCAATAGTGCCATTACAGATGTTCGTAAGTATTTAGATACTCCTGAACGACTTAGTAGTGATGGTTATGAGTCAGTACCTGTAACTGGTGCCTTTAGTAATTTAAAGGTTAATTCTAGTGATGCGGATATAGACGCTGCTTTAAAAGATCATATTTCTAGAATGGATAAAGCTGTAGGGGTTTCTTTATTACCGGAAGATGTAGAACTTCATAGAGGTTTGGGTAAACATTCTCCATTTTTTAATATGACTGAACAGGATATAGGTAAAAGTGTTGTATCACCTGAACTTATGATGACTTCAGTAGCTAAAGGTATGGCTGCTAGTTTTGCAGCGCCAGATAATGATGGGCATAGAGTTATTTTGTCGATACAAAATAAGGCAGGTCAAAAAGGGTTATACACTACGGGGGTATCTAGTAATATACAAGATGAAGCTGAGGTAATACTACCAGCAGGTGATTCTTATAAGGTGACAAAAATAGAGCATTTAAAAGCAAATGGGGGGCAACCTTACAAAATTATTCATGTATCTCGTGAAGCTGAATTGGATACTTCACCAGAATTTGTAGGTATGACTACTGCAAAGAAAGCAGAAGAAGCAAGACGAGAGGCTCTTAAACAACAACAAGAAATATTGGATAGAAAACGAAATATGATAAGTGCTTTTAAACATACGTTAAATGAACGTACAGTTTATCCAAACGATAAATGGGGGAATCCCGGCTCTGCTGAAACTCAACTCCAACATCCAATTACTAAAGAGTGGCATAATTATAGTTCTGATATTTGGAAAGAACCTGTTGCAGATTTTGCAAAAATGCATCCAAAAGGTATTACTGCTTTATGGGGTAAAGGTGGATACACTTATTTAGATTCTAATGGAGAGCAGATTAAAGGTGGTTCATATGAAGAGATTAAACCTGTTAAAAAAGAAGAAGATAACTTAGATTGGAAGCATACTATGCAAATTTTAAAATATTTAGGAATACCTATGCCTATTATTTTAAGAGTGTTAGAATCTAAGTATTCTTCTAATAATTATGCTTCAATATTAAAACCTTAATAATGCAATTACTTTCATTAAAAACAACCCCCCACAAACAAACACTTAAATAGTGCTACAATGGTTTTTGGGGTTTTTATTGTATTTTTAATTAGGAGGCATCATAATAACTTTTTTTAGGAGTTATTATGACTGAAGTAGTTCGTAAATATGGTTGGAAACCCGATGTACCTGATTTTCGTGATAAATATTTATTATTACCGTCTACATCAGAAGCATTACCTACAAAAGTAGATTTTAGAAACCATTTTTCATTTGTATTTAATCAAGGTGAAATAGGTTCCTGCACGGCAAATGCTATTGGTCAAGCATTTATATTTGCACAAAATGCAACAGCTACTAAAATTAAAAAATTAAAGCCAGATTTTGTACCATCTAGATTATTTCTTTATTATAATGAAAGAGAAATGGAAGGTACGGTAGATTCAGATTCAGGTGCTTATATTAGGGATGGTATTAAATCTATTAATAAACAAGGTATATGCCATGAAAAATATTGTGTATATAATACTTTAAAGTTTCATAAAAAACCAACGAGCATCGCCTATAAAAATGCATTAGCACATCAGGCATTACAGTATGCTAGAGTTACGCAAACTGAATATAGCTTAAAACAGTGCTTAGCCTCTGGATTACCTTTTGTATTTGGATTTACTGTTTATGGTAGTTTTCAATCTGCTGAAGTAGCTAGAACAGGCATTGTTCCTATGCCAGATTTAACAGAGTCCTCTTTAGGAGGACATGCTGTTCTTTGTGTTGGTTATAATGATGAAACTAGAACATTCACAGTCCTTAATAGCTGGGGGGACTCTTGGGGAGATAAAGGATTTTTTCATATTCCTTATGAATACCTAACTACTAATAAATTATCTGATGACTTTTGGAATATAGGTCTTGTAGAAATTTAATTGCATATAAAAAATGTTTTTTTATGTTAGTAACTTATAGCTAGAGGTTAATTATGTCCAAAACTAATAAAGAGTTTATATTTAAATCTGTGGATGAACATGAACATCTGATTTTCGGGGAGGTATATTCACCTTTACTCCCTGATTCAGATGGGGAGGTTATGTCAGAAGCTGATATAAAAAAAATGGCACATGGTTTTCTGAAGGCACATAAATTAGATCAGATTGATGTTCAACATAATAATGAATTAAATCCAGGTGCATCTGTTGTTGAATCGTTTATAGCCCGTAAGGGCGATAATACCTTTATAGAAGGGTCATGGGTTGTAGGTATCCATGTTCCTGATAATGATACTTGGGCAAAAATTATAAAAGGTGAAATTAATGGCTTTTCTATTGAAGCATTAGTAACTAAAACACCTATAACATTAGAAATGGAAATACCTCCTGTCGTAAACGGAGTAACAACTAAATCTGATGATCATGATCATAATTTTTTTGTAACTTTTGATGCTGAAGGTAAATTTATGGGGGGACGGACTTCTATAGAGAAAGGCCATTTTCATAATATACGTGCAGGTACTATCACTGAAAGTGAACAAAACCATAATCATAGATTTTCTTTTGTAGAAAATTCATATACTAACCCCGTTCAATTAGCATCTATTCTTAAAGAAGCTGCTGAATGCGGGGTATATCCTCATGATATTACAAACATTATGAATGTTGTAAAAGAAAACCCCCCAAAATTTAATATTAAACCTAATATTGAACCTAATATCGAATCTGATATTGAATCTGAGTTAGACTTAGTAACTAAATATGGTACTAAAGGGCATAGTGGAAGGCATAATTCTTTTACATCAAGTGGTGAAAAACAAAAAGAAAGACCTTTTGATCTTAATGCAGTAGTAGCAGGTTTAACCCCCGAACATATTAAAGGTATTGAATATCTACATGCCAATGGGTTATGGACAACTCCTAGACAAGTAGCAATATATCAAGCCATTCATAAAAAAGAATCTGAATTACAACAAGTATTAGCTATAGAAGGTATGGCTTCTTTAATTGAATTATTAAAAGAGTAACTTTTAATAGTTTTTGTTAATTTTTTTAAGGATTAATTATGTTTTTAGCTCAATTAACTGAACGCATTGCTATTAAAAAGCAAGAACAAGATATACCTTTTAATTATATTCCTGTAGCTAGTGATACGGATGTTGTGTTAAAAGCTTTTGGCCCTAATGCTCGTGCGGCGGCATTAAGGGCTAGATTAGCAAATGCTCAATTTAGAGCTAAAACAGCTAATTCTATGGGCGCTCATTTACATGAAGCATGGCGTTCAGAGTTTCATGCTCAAAAGCCTGCTGAAGCTAGTATACCCCGTATGCGTGATAAAGGTGAGGGTAAAGTAGATATTAATCAGCCTTGGGATAAATTACATCCCAGTGCCCAAAAAGAAAATCATGAAGCAGGTAAAGCTGCGGTAGAAGCAGTTAGATTACATCCTAATAATATGGAAAAAGCTGCTGAACATGTTCATAATGAATGGATGAAACGTAATCCTAAAGATGACTACAATGCTGCTAGTCATGTTCCTTATAACCAGTTACATGAAACTGCTCAAGGTGGTAAAGAAGCTGATAGGGCACATATACGTATCGCTCAAAAACTAATTGCTAAAAGTTAAGTATGTTTCAAGATCAATTAAATGCACGTATTGCAATTAAGAAATTGCAATTACTTTCACCTTTAGAAAAACTTGCTTTAAAAATAGAACAGGATAAGTCTACTGGAAATGAAATTTGGATAGTAAATAAAGCTATTGATGATTTTGAAAAAGAATGCACGGTAAAAAAGTTTTGGAGTGCTGCTGCTAGGGCTGCTGCTGCATTAGCTAGGCATTACACCCATTTTAGAACTACTGCGGCTGAAAATAAATTTGGCAAATTTAAGGGTACTGCGGTAGAACAATCATTACAAGCTCATGCTATAGGATCAAAAATTAATTCTAAGTGGGGTAATGGTTTAAATAAAGAAGTAAAAACTAATAATTTAGTTGAAGCAGCTAGAGATCATAGACATGCTATGGAACAACATAGTGGAGCTATTTCACAGCATAGACAACACCCTTCTAATATAGATGCATCTTCGATAGCTACTCATTATGCTAAAATGCAAAATCATGCTGTGGCAGAAAAATCTTTTTTAACTAAAGCTAAAGAAGCGGGCATATCTCCTATATCTGATGCTAAGTTAGAAACACATATTAGAAATATAGCAAAGCTAACTTCTGAACATCAAAAATCAGGATTTTCTTCAAAAACACGTCAGGCTTTAACTACTGCCTATATGAATGCGTCAAGAGAAGGTGTAGCTAAAGAGTATTTACATGCGGCTATGCATAGTAGAATTTAACTTAAGGATTAAAAATGTTTCAAGATCAGTTGAATAAGCGTTTAAAGATACAAAAGGAAGAAGCTAAAATTCCATTTAATTATGTGCCTATAGCTAGTGATTTAGTGAAAAAAGCATATAATTTTACTAATATGCATCTAGATCGCCATTCTGCGGCTGTTCAAGGATGGGTACATAGAAAAGAAAATGCGGGCTATACACCAAATATGGGTGGCGCAAAAATTAATTTAAATCCAAAAGAAATCCCAAAAGAAATTCCAAAAATCCCAAAAGAAATCCCAAAAGAAATCCCAAAAGAAATCCCAAAAGAAATCCCAAAAGAAATCCCAAAAGAAATTCCAAAATCTCCTTTTAAATTTCAAGAATATTTAAATAAAGCTAAGCCTATTAGGGTGAAAAGCAACATACCTTCTGAATCTGAGATGGATTTCCATAAAACAGACCCAAAGTTTACGTCCCCTCAAACGGCTAATCACGAAAACTATAAGGCACCTAAAGAAAAAGACCCAGATAATATCCCTGAAAATAATAAAAGAAATGGTCTAGGTTCTCATACTTCTCAAAAAGAGGGTGTTAGAGCCGAACTTGAAGCTATTAAAGAAGTGAATAGAAACCATTTAAAAGTTTTACAAGCTAGACATGCGTTATTACCTAAAGGTACACTAAAAGACCAACATGAAATAGCTATTAATGCAGCTAAACGTGCAATAGCTTTTGCTCATCAATCATTACAAGGTGATCGTCATTGGCATCATGCAGTTATTGCTGATCGTAGTCCTGATAATAATTATAATAATTTAGTAGCATTAGGTAAAGGTCATGTTTTTAATAAACATACGTATTCCCCAACAGAGATTCAACACCTGAAATTAGTTGAACATATTCATCAGTGAAGGTTTTCTTAATTATGATGCTTTAATCTTTGCTTAAATTTATTATTTATTAGGTATTAGGATGACATTTTTTAAGGGATAATACCATTTGGATTTTGGTTAATTTTATTTAAAAGGATTTTTATGGCACAAAATGTCTTAGCTATAGACGTTGGGCTTGAAATTGACGGAATGGATGGTACGATTACGCAATGCCTTAATGGTATTGCTGATCCTACAGTAAATCCAGGAGTTGAAGCACCAATTAGTTCTAATTACACACGCTCTGTTTCTCAAGGTAATGGTATGTTTACTATTACCGTTTTTGATAAGATCGGCCCGCTCGACACTGATTGGTTGGCTCGTGTATCCAGTGCAAGCACTGGGTCATTAGATACCATTGGAACTCCTGATGACATTACTTATAATGATGGTTTATTTGGGTGGACTCCAGCTACAAAGATCGCTAATGCCGTAGATGATGTTAACGAATTTTTAGCATTAATGGCTCCACCTGCTGCCCCTCCTTTATCGAATATCGTTACAGGTGCAGGTGGTGTTACAGGTAAATTAAGTTTTGATAATACACATACTATTACTGGTTATGCGTATGATTCAACATTAATTAATGCCACGGTACAAAATTCAGGTAATAACTTAGGTATTTTTAATGGTAGCACTACTGTTTCAGGTATTCTAAATAATAACGTAGCTGCTAGTGGCGCATTATCATTCCCTGCTAAGGCTTTTGGTAATGGCGATAATGGTACGTTACAGTTATGGCTTAATGGCGCGTTAATTCATACTACACCATCGTTAGCTACTTTTGTATCAGGGGCTACAGGGACTGGAGCTTTCTTTACTTTAAGTGCTGCTACGGCTTGCCAATTTAGTAATGGAAATGCGTTCCCTGCGTTAAAGTATCGCACAGGTACTTTTACAATTGGTGCAGGTCAACAACGGTTTGGTTATAACTTAGTTGAAGTTAAGCATGTGACTGGTTCTGGAACTACTCTGACAACGAATCAGTTCTATTGGTATAACAGTATGGACGTTGTGGCAATTTCTGCTACAGGTCTGACAAATACTGCTGTAATGGGTACAACTCGTTATTTATCAGGTGTTCAGTATTACAACACAGGAACTATCACTTTAACAGGTACTGTAAATAATGCGTATGCTGACGTATATAGTGCTTCTGCTACCGCAGTATCCTATAGTTCTACACAAGCTGTTTTTACAAATACAGCCTTACCAACTACTACAACTAATACCGCTACGTATAGCGTAAATTCTTCAGGTTCTTTATCTAACTCATTAAGGTTATTAAGAGTATCTGCTAGTGTTTCAGTTTCAGTATTACACCCTGTTAAGGCTACATATACTTCTGCTGCTACTGCTAGTGGTACGATGTTATATGACCCAATTGTAACTTCTAATGCCTTAGTTGAAGATTTTAATATTGAAACTTATCGTATTTCAACTGTACCCGCTAATTCTTATACAGCTCCTACGGCATATGATGCTACTGAAAACGTAGTTACTACAAGTGGGTTACAATATTATAACGGGCAATTACGGTATCCTACAGGTGATTTCCGTTCTGTTATTGATAGTGGTACTATTCAGTTTGCACCTAATGGTAATCCAAATTACACAGGTGCTACTGGAACTAAAACTTTTATTAGAGTATTCCAAAATACTACAGGCGCTACTAAAGCTAATTTCAAACTTAATATTACAGGTTCTTCAACAACATTTTCGGCTGTTGGAGCATTATCCGGTAATAATTTATCTGTTGAAATGAAGTTCCCACAAGGTTCTTTAGCTGTTGGTACAGGTTGGATGGATGCTTATAATGACTTTGCTACAAGTTCTTGGGCTGATGGACAAGGATGCCGTGCAGGTTCTTATGGTAATGGTAGATTATTAGCTACAGATTGGGGTATTACTGTTGGGACTCAATCAATTGCTGCTAATGAACGGGTTTATCTCCGATTTACGGCTCCTGCCTCTTGGACAGGTTATCTCGACACAATCACATTAACTTGGATTTAAGAAGGAGATAACGTCATGGCATTAACTACTCAAACGATGGCAACAGCGGCTCTTAAAAAAGCCCTTGGATTTGCTAATACCGACATTACCAAAGCATTAGGTAACGAGCAATACCGTACAGGTTTTTCAAGTTCATTATCCGCAGTTCTTGGTGATGTTATACCCCTTAACCCTGGTAAAACAAGCTTATATGAAATAACATCAGGTACAGTTGAATTTGTACGCTTGAAGATGGTGGCTGACCCAACATCTAATGGTCATGCTTATTTTGCTTGTTTACCAGATAACTATGTAAGTGCATCATCTAATCCATTAAAAATTAGTGATACTACTAATTATAGTAATGGAAAAAGATTAGTAGATACAGCAGGTGCAATTCAAATTGTACCTTCATCTTTTGATCCAAAATATGAAACAACCCCCTTCTCAGGGGGTACTACTGCTAAAGGTACAGGTACAGTTATTGCCCCAGCAGATGCTCGTGATTGGTTTATTGACCCTTACAATGGTGTCTTTTTCCAACAAGGCTCAGGTGGTGGAGATACTGTAGTTACTTATCTTGAATGTTATATATGGATTGGGGGCTTCTTAACAGATAGATTATCTTTATTACATAGTGGGGCATTTACAAATACCTCTACTATTGCACTATTGAATAGTCAATACTATGTTGTAGATTCTCAAACAGCTATAGCTGATCCTACATTTACAGTTGCTTCATGGTATGTTTCTGCTACATATAATAACCAAGCCTATGTAAGTCAAATTTCGGCTATTATGCGTAACGGTGCTGTGAAATTCACACAGTATGGTACCCTTAGCCTAGGAGCCAACCTGATGAAGATTGATTGTGATGTGTTTAATAGTAATACTATCAGATTACTGTGTAAACCCACAGTAGATGGTCTAGTTATTAGCGCAAAACGACTAGCTGTTTATTGAAATTAATAAAAGACTCGCAGTTTTCTGATTATTTTAAAGTTAAATAATAAATACCTTTCAAGGTATTTATTAAATTAGGAAGTCTTATTACATGTGACAATGTAATAAGACTTTTTTATTTGTACCATGACTAATCTTAATGAAATTATAAAAGAACAACTTTCTGAATTTGAAAGTATTCAAAAAGGTGGAGTAGGCTCTGGTAGGCATAAGATGTCTTCAAATGCTTATAAATTAATACATCTTGATTCTGGTAAAGTGGTTTCTGAAGGTTCTAAAGACTTTATTCAATCAGAGCATAAAAAATTACCTAAAGGTACGCATTTTATAGGTAGAGGTATGACTACACCCCATAGTACGGTAGGCACTAATTGGAATGTTGATGCCGTTACACATATGAAAAAGTTATTAAATCCAATTTCCAAAGGTTTTACTGAAATCTTAAAAGGTGGTAAAGGCTCAGGTAGAAAGTCTAACTTTCATCATCAAGGTAAAAGCAATAGTGAACATTTTGATGAAGTAAAACATATTAAAGCTAAATCTAATGAAGAATTAGATAAATTAATTAATGATCATAAAGATTCTCATGGTGAAGCTATGAAAATTTATATTTCTAAACTTAGGGTGGAAAGAGCGTCTAGAATAGGCGTTAAAAAATTAGAAGAAGTAATTAAAGAACAATTATCAGAATTTGAAAGTATTTTTAAAGGTACGGCTGGTAAGCATTGGAAATGGCATGGTAACACAGGTAGCCAAATAGCAATTTCGCATTTAGAAGGTGTTGCTAATGGTTTTCCTGCTAGACGAACTACTCATTCTGAAAATTCTAGTCATTTTGGTAAACGTCCTTCATCTTGGAAAGACGTAGATAATTCTGTAAAAAATCTACATAGCCATTTAACAGGGAATGGGTTTAAAGTAGCCTCTAATACTGTTGAAGATTCCGGTATTAGAACTTCACAACATATTACTTATGACCATCCTGACGGTACTAAGATACATTCTATCTCTAATCAGCCTAGAGATAGTCAGACTGAATTAGCCCATGATGTTGCAGTGTTTCATGCACCTCTATCTACAAAGTTCCCAGAAACAGCCCCTGTAGAGGCTCAGGGGATTAATCATCCTACAGATCATGCCGCTGTAGCTAATACTATTTTAGCTCAATACGGGGGTAATAAATTTAGAGCTATGACAGGAGCACATTCTTTTATGGCGGGTAAAGAAGGTGGTGGTTCTTTAACTATGAAGATACCTAAAACCAATGGTGCTACTAAGGGGATTAAATACGTTAAAACAATTCATGACACAGCTACTGATACTTATCATGTACATATGATGGGTAGAAATGGCGATGTGAAACATAGTGAATCAGGGTTACACGCTGATCAATTACAAAGCCATTTTACGCATCATACTGGATTAGATACTCATATATGATTTACGCTAATATTTTAAAAGCTAGTAAAAACTCTAATCCTAGATCAGAATTTTTATCTCAATTAATGAGGTTTATAGGTTCTGATACAGGAGCTTCAGTTATATCTGCGTTTAAAGATAAAGATATAACTAGATTTAGAAAAGCTATGAATGATGTTATTGATAAATTAGTTATTATTACTGAAAAATCTAAAGTAGGTCTTAAATGATTTATTCCAAGATATTAAAACAAGATATAGTTACTTGGGTTAAAACTCATTCACAATTAATTACCCCATTTACTAAAGTATCTATAGGTACAAAAGTTAGAGTAAAGGGTTATTCAGGTATAGGGGTAGTTATGAAAATTAATAATGAAAACTCTGTTGAAGTAAGTATACCTAATAATTATTATTTGTTTGTCAAATTAAATGATTTAGAATTAGTGTAAAGGGTTATTATGTTTTTAGAAAAATTAAATTCACGTTTTGCAATTAAAAAGCAAGAGTCTATTATTAAAGCTATGTCTGCTTTAGATATAGTATCTTTAGCTGCTGAGAATTATGCTATTTCATATAATACTTTAAAAGGGGGTGTAGGTTCAGGAAGACATGCGATGTTAGCTGGAGCACATAAGAAGACTATTGCATATCATAGTTCTGCTGCTTTAGAATTTAAAGGGCAAGATGCGGGTAAATTACATGAATCTGCCTTAGAAGCGCATAAAACTGCAATGGGATTACATGAAAATGCAAGTAATTTCCCTTCAGCTTCTAATGCGGCTATGGCTGCAACTGCTAAATGTAAACCTTTAACTGAAGCAGCTATGAAAGCTACTCCGTCCAATTTACCTATAAATAAGCATGAATTAATTATTAAATATAGAACTAAAGGGGCTTTAGGTAAGCATAATAAAACTCCCCCAATTGCATCTAATATGGGTCATAATGCCGAACCACATACCGAACCTACCTCAACTATGGGGGATGGTCATACTAGCGAGGCTATACATGAAGCTTTTAATGCTTCAGGTAAAAGTTTTGGTGGGACTACTTCTTTTGCACCTAATGTAATGTTTCATAGTGGTGAAAATGCTAAAGCTAATGCTTCTATACATGAGGGGGCTTTGCATGGTCATTTACAAGATAATGGATATAAACAAGGGGAAATTACCCATAGTGGAGATGTTACCCATACTGAATATGCACATCCTAATGGAAGTAAAGTAACTGTTAATGCGGGTACATCAGGATATAGAACTTTCGTTGGATTTAAACATACTGAAGGCTCATCAATCCCTTCTACAACTTCTAAAACAAAACCTTTACCTTTAGCAGCTACTCCTAAAAATGCTTCAGCTATAGGTGAAGATGGTATTGTTAATAAAACTAAATTAAAAAGTGGCCTAAATAAAATAGCTAATCTTACAAATAATAATGATCATAATAAAGCTTTAGAATTAGGGGCTAAACTTATTGGACGTAAAGATATTGCAGATAAAGCAAGACAGTTAAGTATTAAACATAAATACCTAGGGCATATGCCACCCGAACTTATTCAACAACGATCTTCTTTACATGATGAATTACATGCTCATGCTAAAAAAGTTCTTTCACCTGAACAAGCCCATTCTCTTTATATGAGTTATTAATATGTCAATTAAAAAATCTAAATTAACTACTAGCCCTATTACTTATGTAAATACTGAAAGTGTAGATACTGAAAGTGTAGATACTGAAAGTGTAAATACTGAAAGTGTAGATACTGAAAGTGTAGATACTGAAAGTGTAAATACTGAAAGTGTAGATACTGAAAGTGTAGATAATAAAGGTGGTATATCTTTTACTTTTAAAGAACACCCTTACTTTAAAGTATCTGATAAATACTTACAATATATTTATGAGAAAGAATTAAATATTATTAGGTTTAGCAATGTTGATTCTTGTCAAAACAATATTAACAATGTGTATATAATTGATTCTATTAAGAAGTATAGGCTTGAAGAAGGCATTTCTATTTATTAATCGGAGATTTTAAATGAGTATTTATGACACCTTAACAAAAAGAGTAATTTCTAAAAAATTAGAAAAGTTTTCATCACTAGATAGGCTAGAGAATGTACTCGTTAGTACTGTATCTAAATTGGAAGCACCAAAGCCTCCTAAAGATAAAGCACCTACGGATTTAGATTCGTCCTCTAAGGTAGCTCCTGCTAAGGTAGCTCCTGCTAATGTAGTTCCTGCCACTGAACCTCAAATTAAACCTCAAGGGTTTAATCATCAAGCTGCACCCACAGTGACGGCTTCTAGTATGGTTCAAAGTATGGGAAGTGCTTTACAACATCCAGTACAAATAAACCATGATGCTTCTGGATTAGGTGTTACACATGCTGCTATGTTAGTTCATCCTGAATGGAATCAGGATTCAATTAAAGAAAAAATTAATAACCATTTAATTTCTCAGAACTGGACACTTGGTAAAGGTACTTCGGGGGGAAAAACTTATGAAAGTCCTGAAGGTCATAAAATTCATGTCTCTAATATAGGTAAACATTTAGTGGTTTCAGGAGATGATAAAAAGGGGAGTAACTCGGCTCCGTACACCCCCCCTGAAAAACCTGTGAAAAAAGAAGTGAAAAAATCTGAATTATCTACAACTGAATTAATATTATATACGTTTGATATTGGAGTTACTACTACTTTATCGAGTTTAGATAATTATTTTAATAAAAAATAATTATTTTTTATTAGGAGGTTATTTTCTTTGTTACATTACTATGACTGTGCAAGTAATTGCAATATTTATAAGGTTGAGTAATTATGGCAAAAGTTAAGTTGAATGTAACTAAGTTAGGTGATCCCACAGTTAATTACATTTCACTTGTTTCACGGGGTGCAAATCGTATTCCGTTTCGTATTGTTAAAAATGAACAGGAGCAGAGCATGATTGATTTAGCTAGCCTGAATCTCAGCAAACTTTTCAAGAGTGAAAAGGCTAATGCTGAATCAGTGCCACAACCAACTATTGTTGGTTTTGTAACTATGAAAGATGAATATTTTGATATTGTTAAAACGCATTTAAAAGATGCGGGGTATAAAATTTCTGATATTCAAGAAGAATCTGATGGTTCGGTTGTTTTCAAACAACAAAGTAATATGCCAGAAGAATTTTCTGTTTTAAAAATGGCGGATTCTTTATTGGTATTAGTAGATGGTATTGATGCTGAAGCTTCAGTTGAAGGTACTATTTATGAATCTTTATTAAAAGAAGATAGCTTTTTACCTTCAGAAAAAATTGCAACCCAAGGGTTACAATTAGCTATGTCTGAAATTTCTGCTGCTGATGAATCAGTATCAGAAAAAGTAGAAAAGATGGAATTAGTAACTAAAGATTATAATGGCTATTTAGCTAAATTATTTAGTTGGGTTCCATCACAGTTAAATGTTATGGCTTCTTTGCTTGATAGGGAAATTAAATATCGTTCAAGTGTTAAACCGGAAGCTACTATTTCTGAGCTTCGTGGGGAAATTCAAGCTACAGGGTCAAATCCTACTACTGAAGCACAGAATATTAATCAAGAATCTGGGGTTGAAGCTAAGGGTACTCCTAAGCCCATTGCCTTAGATAATGCAATGCCTAAAGACTTGAATAAAGATGTTCAAGGTGTTTCTAAGGCTGTAAAAGTTCCTAAAGAGAAAACAAAAGAAATTGTTGAGTTATCTGAAGGTAAATCTTGTGATACAGATAATGATGCAGATGATGAAGAAAAGGATAAAAAGAAGTTTCCTTTTAACTTCACAAAGAAACAGGAAGAAGATGCTGCGGTACAAACGCAGGCATTGCTGCAAAAAATGGAATCAATGTTTGGAACTCTCCAAGCATCCATCGGGGAGCAAATCGGCGCAATTACCAATCAGGTAGCTACGCTGAATGACTCTGTTGAAGGTATTAAGAAGTCTCAAGACACCTTACATGATCGTGTTGTAGAAACTGAAAAAGTTGCAAAATCTGCTGACTCAGTTATCCGTAGTAAGTTAATTACTTCAGATATGTCAAATGATGGTACAACTTCTAATGTTCGCAAAGCAGCATCGTTTGATGATGGTTTTGGTGGATGTATTGATACCGCTTTCCAACAATCTGTACGGAAAGCAGCACAGCCCATTCAACGTGGTCGTGCAGGTCGGTAATTTTTTTTAAACTGGAGTTTTATTATGCCTAGCAATCAAGAACTGATTAATAAAGCCGACATTGCCCTCAGCGATATGGCTTCCAACGGTGGTATGTTACTGCCAGAACAAGCGGATAAGTTTATTCGCGTTCTGATCGAACAACCCACTATCCTTAATATGTGCCGTGTGGTTACCATGAATAGCCCACAACGCAAGATCAATAAAATTGGTTTTGGTTCACGTATTATGCACGCTGCTGTATCATCTACAGCCCTTGCTGATGCTGACCGTGTTAAGCCTGATCTGTCTCAGATCACTCTGAATACCAAAGAAGTTATTGCTGAAATTCACTTACCTTATGATGTCTTAGAAGACAACATTGAAGGTGGTAATATCGCTGTACCCCTTCAAACACCTGCCGGTGGGTTACATGACACCATCACTCAGTTAATTGCTGAACGTGCTGCTCTTGACTTAGAAGAACTCGTTCTTTTAGGTGATACATCTTTACATGCTACAGATGCCTATTTAGGGCTGTTAGATGGTTTCCTGAAGAAGTGTAATAGCCACATGGTTGATGGTGGTGCCGCCACTATCTCCAAGTTGCAAATGAAAAACGCTCTAAAGGCATTACCTCCCCGTTATTTACGTGACCGTTCTTCATTGAACTTCTTCACATCAGTTAATAACGAAACTGAACTACGTGACACCTACGCTAGTCGTAATACACCATTCGGTGATACAACCCTACAAGGTTTTTCACCCCTGATGTTATATGGTTCACCTGTTCAATCAGTGCCTTTAATGCCAGAAAACAAGATTCTGTTAACTAACCCACTGAATCTGATCTTTGGCGTACAGCGTAAAATTAACATAGAATACACGAAAGACATTCGCGCCAGAGTATTCATTATTGTGCTCACAGCGCGTATCGACTGCGCCGTGGAAGAAACTCGTGCTGCTTCTCAAGTATTTAATGTAGCCCAATAAAGGCTAATTAAATCAAGCACTTACAAAGTGCTTAGAACCCGAAGCTAATACCTTCGGGTTTTTTTATGCCCTATTTAAAACAGCCGATCCCCACATTATACCCACATTAAGAGTTTGTCAAGTATTTGGGTGTTTGGTTGTTTAAAAGTTTTTTCTTAATAAAACATAATCATCAATTATATCATCTATCATAGATATACCTTTTAATCTTAAAAATTCTTTCATATTATTTAATTGATATAATTTTAAGTTAATATTAGTAATATTAATTTTTTCTAAAGTTTGTTTTTTATTTAGTTTATATCTACCAAAAGCGGCACCTTTATATTTTGTGTATATGAGTTCTTTTGATCTAACCTTCATTGCACTTAAAGCGGTAGATACAATTTTTGAATCTAGTTTTGTTAGATTACAAATTTGAGAACTAGTTAGTTCTTTATCCTCTAATACAAAACGTATTTTTTCTCTTACAGTAGGTTCAGTCATAATTTAAGTTACGAATTTTAAGGAGGCTACGGTGTTTTACGTGGCTATGTTAAAAACAGCATAACTCCTACATTATATTCACTTTTAAGAGTTTGTAAAGGGGGGTTTGGAGGTTTTAAAATGAAAGTAATTGCAATAATTTAGTAATTATATATGAGCTTAATTAGGTAGATTTTTTAGGATATATAATCTAATTTTAGGATTAATTATGTATGCTACAATTTTAAAGACTGACCCTTATAGAGAACCTTCTGGTACTCCTACAGGGGGTAGATTTGCAAAAAACCCAGATGGTAATAGTGGTGAAGTTAAGCGTGATTCAAAAATTGATATGGATGTAAGGAGTTCTAATGAACTAAGTGATTTAGCTAAGAAAATTACTCCAGAAATGTTACATGAATTAACGACTAATAGCAGTAAATTATTAAAAGCAGGAGATAAATTTATAGCTTTGCGTTTAACTAATGGTGGTAATGGTGGAAATGAATTAGCGGGGTGTAATGCGGGTAATATACAAGGCATTAAGGCACATGTAACTCATCATGATGAAGATGCTGGCTCTTTAGAAGATCATCATAATCAAGATAATAGAAGGATATATGTACATGAAGTGACTTGTACAAAAGATATGACTAACGATTATAAAGCTTTAGGTAATAATGGCTCGGGGGATCATAATAATGATGCTGAAGCTATAGGTAAAGATCATTATTTTTTTGGTATGGGCTATAGTTTCCCTACTAATGGTGATGGGTTTAAATCTAAGTCATTAGGGGAGCTACCTATGACTGTTTCACAAATATCTAATTTAAATACAAAACTTAAAGATAAATATTATGGTGCTAGTGACCCAGGCGTTATTATAGAAAGAATGCTATTGGAAAAAAATCCTAATTATGAAAGCCCAGTATATTATAGGGGGAAACCTGAAGATATAGTAAAACCATATAAACCTTCTTTTTAGTTGAAATTTAAAAAACAAACCCCCCAAGACAAATTACTAAAAAATGATACAATGTGGGGGGTTTTTGTGAAAGTAATTTCATTTTTAGTTTTTTTATCTTGACAAATTTATAAATTATGATATAATATATCTTTTAAGGGTACTATGTCTAATTTATTTTACTTTATTACATTAGGTATAATTGTATATATATGGTTTACCTAAATCAATCACACTCTAAGTGAAAATATTTTTAAAAAATTGTTGACAAACGTAAAAAGCACTGTATAATACATTACATCAACTAAGGAGTTAGACATGACAAATTCTCAAATCGTTTTAAAAGAATAAATTACTACCATTTTCCTTGATACATTCGAGACTTTGGACACTCTTATTTCAAATCTTAAGATGCCAAAAGAAGATGAAATTGCTGTTCGTGCATCTATTAACCAATATTTCATTGATGAGTGTGTCTAAAAATGAAAAATAGTAATACCCCTTGTGATTGTGGATGTAATGCTCCAGTAGCAACTAACCCTAAAGTGATGCTTGAATTTTTAGCACATAGATTTGAATTTGCGGGGGTCAGTGATTGTGTTGCTAAAATTTATGGGCTTAATAAGCTCTAGTTCACCAGATTAAAAGTGTGATATACTTAACTAAACGGAGTGCAATATGATTACTAAAGGTATGTGGGTTCGTAAGGGTGATACAGTTTGTAATGAAAATGAAGTCATGTACAAACCTGCTAAAAATTTCAATATGATTACCCCTAGTCAAGAACTAGATGATAATGCTAAAGCTATTTCTGCGGTTCCTGAACTTATACAAGCCTTACAATCAGTACATAGAGAATTGCGTAAATCAGGTTGGGATATGACATTAATTAATGCAGCACTTAAAAAAGCTGGTGTTTAATAGGGAAAATTAGGGCTAAATCTGCGAATGGTACAACAGGTCATTTGATTTATTGTATGGATGGTAAATATAGATTTAGGGTGTATTCTAATGAGGGGAAGCATTCATTTATTGACTATGATATCCGTCATTCTGATTTAATGGTAACCATTTGTGATGAAGACTCTGCTCTTTATACGAATGGTGATTTACCAGTATTAGCTCATTCTCTTGATACACTTATCGTTGAAATGATGTTATCATAGGTAGTTGTTACCATAGGTAGAATTACGTAAATCGAGGGGGACTGGAATTAAGACATACAAAACGGCTTTTTTAAAAATATTTTATTTAAAGTGTTGACATATGGTTTTTTAGTGGTAGAATACCCTTTGTCGGAGTATGATGAAATTGGTAGACATAAATTATTGTGTCCTGTATTAGAAATAGTACAGTAAAATGGTTTAAATTCAAGGAAATCTTAACAGGTAATGCTGATGACAATCTTGAGCGAAACTTTTATTGGAAAATAAAATGACGTGCAGAGACTATAATAACCCAACTAAACAGGTTAAGCTGAAGTTGAAGGAATAGTCCAGACTCCAAACAGAGTAATCTGGTAGTGAAAACTATAGTGAGTAGGAAGAGACTTAAAATCTCTCGCCGCAAGGTGTCCCGGTTCGAGTCCGGGTGCTCCGACCAATTAATTTTAAATGTTATGGATATTCAACACTTACAAACATTATTACAAGAAAAGTATAATAAACATATTATACTTTTTGAAAATAATAATTGTTGGCAATGTTCTTCACATAAAACGCATAGCGAAGGATATTACTATATGCGAGATTTTAATAATGATTTACATTTATTACATAGGGTAGTTTATTCTTTAGTAAATGGTATTCAGCGCGGCTAGGTACTTTAGGGTAGGTGTTAGCGTAGCTGATAAGAGAACCAGTGTGCATATCCGAAGATAATTCGTAACTTAAATTATATTTTTTCACTTTTGTAACTTAAATTATGGAAAAAGGTATTGACATTGCTGAAATTTGTGGTATGATTGTTTAAGTGTGAAGAAAGTTATCTAGTCCTAACTGCGTACTGTTACCAATATAAGTATCATTAAGTTGATTTTAGATTTATATACTAACGGTGTATTATTTTAATATAGCAAAGACATAATAGCTAACTTAATCATATTTAATAAATTAGTATCTGGAAAAGATACTAAGGTTTACGAAAGTAAATAAAATTTAGGAAAGATGATAACCACTGCTGAAGTATTAGAAATAATATCAAGTAAATTAAAGTCGAAAAATCTGCATATTAATTACTATGTAGATAGTACCCTAGAAGCTCCGGAGTTTACGCCGGGGTAATTCACATGAATAGGAAATATTATGGCAACTTTAGAAATTTCATTATCACGGGCACACAAAATTGCCGAGCGTCTTTCTATTTTAATGAAAGACACGTTAGAAGAAGCTAAAACAGCTTCAGAAGTAGTTTCATTTTCAGCACGTCCATCACCATCATCAATTAGTGCTCTAGCTACTCGTGGTGAAGATGCTGTTACTTTAAGTTCTTTAGCGCATAGCTATGCTTTGGCGTGGGTTGTAGTTCGTTCAGCAATTGCATCTGAAAACCATAAGCGTGGTATTGATGCTATGCTAGCTAAGTTAGAAGTATTAAATAAGATTACAGCGGCTTATAAGGTTATGGTAACTACTTCAAAGACAGATGGTTACTTACCCTTAGAAGTTGGAGGTTATGTCCCTGAGAGTGGTTCCTATGGCTTTAATTTAGTAGTTAATCCAGTTAAGGATATTACCGAGTTATTACAATCTAAATTAAAAGTACTTCAACGGGAATCTATAGAACTTTCTGATTCTATTTCAGATGCTAATGCTCATAAATTGACATTAGAATTGCCTGACGATATTGCTGAAAAAGTAATTTCTTAATTTTTTAAGGGATAAAACCCTTAAAATTGCAGAAAATTGATGTGATTCTGCAATATATGGTAGTAATACCTAGCATCCAGGTAAGAAGCAACACTTCAGCCTTGAAAGCTGTACTATGGCATTTTTTGTTTACTGCTAGACCCTTATACTTTTATGTTGTTCAAAGGGCTGGATTAGTTAAAAACAAAAAAAGTTTTTATGTTGTATGTTTTTAGTTGCTTTTTGTAACCCGCTTCTTACCTGTTTTTATCTGAAGCACCGTAAAGCCCCATAATAGCTGCGGGATAGCATGGTTATGTGTTTTATAACGTACTTGTAAGTTTTTTTCTGCCTATGATCTTCAAAAGTATACGTCTGGATTGAAAGAAGTTGGATTTAACGTACATTCGCAAACTGTACAAGCTGTAGTTGAAGAATATGTAACTCGTAGAAAGCAGTTTAAGTCAAGTTTACTTGAATAACCACACTATCATTTATCTTTTTAACACCTATAATTTGATAGGTAGTACCCCTTGGTAAGATAAATTCAGATTCTTCAGGCATTTCACTTCTAGAACCTAACCAAGCACCTTTAGTGCCTTTAGGTGCAGCTATTTCAAACATAATACTACTTTGTGCAATACTTTTTACAAAGTTTTTAGCAACTTCTTTATCAATGGAAGTTGATCCAAAACAAGGGTCAGTAAAAGATATCCCTTTAAGAGGGCTTAATTTTTTAAGCACATTATCAGGAGTATTATTCCCTTTAGCTAGTTCTGTAACAGCTTCATAAATACTAGGGTGTGCATTTCTAAAGTTACGTAATTTAGTAACTCTGTAAAGTAATGCTGGAGCAGGCAATTCCATATTTTTAGTTACAGCATCTAAATCTTCAATAGCTTCTTCAGCTTTATCTCTTTGATCATCACTTTGATTAACCATCCGTCCAAGGTAATGATTAACATCAATATACCCTTCTAAAGTATAATCTGATATTGTTTCTTTTTGATATTTGGGTATTTTATGCCATTGATCATACGTTAAACGATCAAGATCACTATTTGCTTTTTCAATATCTTTAGGGGATAGTTCTGCATATTCATGTATTTCATCAGGTGTATGGTTGGCTACATTATAAATATGCTTACCTGAAGCATCTTTATACCAATGACTACCTGTTAAACCATTTTTTAATATATGAGCATACATAATGTTAAACCTTATTTGGAACTTCAGATATATTTTAATGTTTTAACAGTCTTCCTAATAATGCACGTAATTATGTTGCTCATAAAACAAAAGCTACTTAAAGTAGCTTTTTATTTTGAATACCCTTATAGCCCTTAACTGAGTGGGTATAGATGATTAATCATAGCCTCAGAAGTGCCATTAGCTTTTGCTTCCTCCCGCAAACTTAACAACATTTCAGGGGATATATAATCATAGTCATCTGAATCTAAACAACTACCACTATCACCCACATTAGTATCAGAAATAGCTTCCTGCTTAGGACTATCTAATTTTAGCATTTAAAAATCTTCCTAATAAATTCTTGCAATAGTGTTATAGTTATGGTAGGATATATATCCCTTGCATATTATAATAATGCAAGTAATTGCATTTTTTACTTTGGAGAATTTATATGACGGTTACAACTTCAACCCCCCAAGATACTATTGATCTTATTTTGACAGTAGGGGATTCTTTTATTTCTAGTACTGGTAAGAAATTTTTTAAAGGAGACATTTATACATTACCAAAAGATGAAGCTAATAAGTTAATGTCTGTAAAAGGTGATTATGATATTCGCTTTTTTAAAAAGTCTGATGGTGTAGGTAAAAAAGCCATTCCTGAAAATATGGAAACTAAAGAGGTATTACCTAGTGTATTAGAAATGGCTAAATCTTCAAATGAAGAAAGTAAAGCCCAGTATGAAAAGGCATTAGCTGCGGATAAAGCTAATGCTATTGCTAGTGCTACTCGCGGTCAAGGTGATGAAGAAATTGAGAAGCAATTAGCAACAAAGGCACGTATTGCGAGTGTTGGGCCGACCTCCGAGGGGATGGGGGAAATTGATACTGCTACAAGTCCTAAAGGGCGTGGTCGTCCTGCTAATGCTGTAATGGTGTAATTTTTTAAGGAGTTATCATGGCTCAAAAGCCTCTTGTTGACTCGGATGAGTTACGTCAGGCTTTAGGTCTGATGGAACATCCTGATGTTATTGCATCGTTAGATAGAGCTATTATAGGGTCACAAATTTATTTTGAAGAAGTTCTTCAAACTAAATTAATGAAGCAATCTAATTCAGATAATTTTAATATTGATCCTAAACTTATTTATATAGTACCTGATGGGTATTATCGTCTTAGGTTAAGGAATAGCTTTATAAGAGAAACCCCTCAATTGACTATAACTCTTTATGAGAGTTTACCTGCTTTAATGCAAAATTTGGGGGGGCGCATTTTAGAAGCTTCTAAAGGTGATTACTATATTAATATTGGTAAAGGAATTGTTCATGTTAATTCAGAGATAGCCTCTGTTGCTAATGCTTATACTAATTATATAAATACTCCTAGATATAGCATGTTTGCTAAAGTGACGTATGATTCTGGTTTTTTAGGGAAAGGGGATGCGCCTGAATGGTTAAAAGAAGCTATTTCATCCTATGTACCCGTCCTTATCACGCAAAAACAGGTCACCAACAGGAGTCCAGAAGCTGCTGAAATTTATAAAACGGGTAAGGGACATGCGTTTAATCTTATGGAACCCTATTTAAGGGATGTTGGATTTTGTTTCCGCACACTAGGTTAGCCTTTTTTATTCAAACACATTTCTTGATATTTTTTAATTTTTGAATAAATGCTGATAGCAGATGTGGGTGTTTGCTTTAAGATTCTGTAGCTTAATAATTAGGAGGTTTATTACCTACTATAATCATAGTATGTCTAATTTTTGCTATTTAAATCAAGATTCTGTAAAAGGTAGGGGTGTTTATGCTATTAATACAGTACCTCCTGATACTGTAATAATGACATGCCCTACTATTGGTTTTAATATATTAGAATCTGCTATTATATTAAAAACTAAATTATGGCATTATGTTTTTAGATGGCGACTTGGGGACATTAATGGTTTAGTTTGTATTGCTTTAGGCTACGGCTCTTTAGTAAATCATTCTACTACTCCTAATGTAAAATGGATTATGTTAGATAATGGCGATATTCAATTTATTACTATGACCTATGTTGAAAAAGATAGTGAGTTTTTAATAGATTATGGGTATGAATTGCCTAATATGAATCCTAGCATCTTCTCTACTAACTTTTAAGAGGTATTCAAAATGGCATGTTCTCCTACAATTATTGCTAATTATCAATCACAAATTGCTTCGTTGCAATCACAAATTGCAGCACAACAAATTGTTGTTAATAATGCTAGAGCTGCTCTTATTGCAGCACAAGCTACAGGTAATCAAGCTGCAATTATGGCTGCAATGCAGGCATTAAATATCGCGATACTAGGTCTTCAATCAATTATGACACAGTTATCTAATGTTCAAAGAGCATATAATGATTATCTGAAAACATGTTTTATTGGTAAGTAAATCTACATAGTGAATGACACACGCTGTAAAGGGCATAGCAGTGCTACGCACCGCTACTGCGGGGTTTTACGGTGTTATAGATAAAACTAACTCATAATAGACACCCCTCTAATTAAAGGGGGGGGTTTATAATCATCCATGATTAATCTTAATATTAAAATTGAAGGTGTAGATAAGATCAATTTAAATGTTGAACTTAAAAGCATACTTGATGAATCAGCTAATTTTTTATTAGGGCGAGTACTTTCACGTTTTATGTCTGAAACATCACCCGATGGTACTCCGTGGATACCCTCTAAGGCAGGTATGGCTAGAAAATTAAAAGGTAAGGGTGGTACTTTATATGATACAGGTAGGCTATACCATAGCATTCAAGTATATAGCGATGGAGATGAGCGTAGAATAAGTACTAATGCCCCTTATGCAGAAAAAATGTCATCCGGTGGAGGTAAATTACCCCCACGTCCTTTTATGGGGTTTTCTGATGAAGATTTTTCATTAGTTAATGCCCTTGTAGCATCTAGGTTATCTATTTTATAAACACCAAACCAAAAAACCCCCATTGTACCTGCCTTTAGCGTTTGTTAAGTGGGGTTTGGTTTTTGCAATTACTTTCATTAGGATTTTATTATGACTACCCCCAATTTAGCAGAAGCGTGTATTACTGATTTGCAAGACAAAATGCGTTCTGTTGACGCTTTCAAAAATAAAGTTATATTTGCATATACACAGGATGATTTATATGACTTAGGGATGCAATTACAATTTCCATGTGCGGGTATCCTTTATGAAGGAATGCGATCAAAACAAGATAGTGAAACTAAAAATGTAGCTAAAGGATATTCAGTGGACGTAAATTTTACATTACTATTATTAGTATCTGGTAAAACCATAGGTAATGCTGATTACAAAATTACAGCTTTAGGGATATTAGAACAATTTAGAAATGCTATTAAAGGTACTAAATCACCATCAGGTAATTTTTGGCAATTCTTGATAGAATCCGCAGTTGAATCTCGCGCCGGGACGTTCGCATACGCGCAACGTTTTTCTACTCCTGCTATCTTAGGTAATTTTAAAAATTAGTACCTACATATACCTCATAATATTATAACAATTTTATTAAAATAATAAATTAGGAGGTTTATAAGTCTATATACTTCACCATTATGAAGATTAAATTACTTAAACCGCATAGACACGCTGGCACTAATTTTTTAGTGGGGGCTGTTATTGATGTTGATTTGGATACCTCTAATTATTTAGCTAACCTAAAAGTAGCTACTCCAATTGGAGAAGTTTCAAAGTGGTTTAAACCTTCAGAAGTTGCAAAAGTTGAAAAATCAGTTGAGCCCTCAGTTGTAAAACCAATTGAAAAATCAATTGAAACATCAATTAAACCTGTAAATGTAGAAACAGGCGAAGTGCCTGATAACCGTTAATTTTTTTGGAGTATTATTATGGCATGGGAAACAGTATCTAATTATTATTCTGGTCAAGGCGTAGTCTTGATGGGAACTCGCGTTAAGGATTTAACCACTGGTATTTATAAAGCTGGCGCATTATACCCAGTAGGTAACTGCTCGGCATTAAAGCTAGCTGTTAATACGTCTACCGTAGAACACAAAGAAACTACTACTGGTGCTCGTGCTATTGACTTACGTTTAACTACTGAAGTTAAAGCTAATCTAGAAGTTGATATTGAAAACTTCAATGGAACTAATTTATCAAGGGCTATGCGTGGTAATACTGTTATAGACCCTACTACTTATGATGCTGCTACTAAAACTTACCTTGGTACTGTTACGGGTTCCCCTCTTACAGTTTATTTAGGTGCTGTTGTTCCCTTAGATCATATTAAAGTTAATACTGTAGTAGTTAAAAAGGGAGCTGCCACTCTGATTGACCGTGCTGATGCTGCACAAGAAGCAACAGAAACGTTACGGAATACATGGGATTATGAACTTAATGAAGTAGCTGGGTCTATTCAGTGGGTAGACCCCATTAAATATCCATCAGTTATAACTACAGTCCTTGAAGGTGATGCAGTTACCGTAGGGTATTCCTTCTTAAAACAAGAAGAAGTTCATGGCTTGACACAACCTACACAAACTGTATGGCTACGTTTTGAAGGTCTTAATACAGCCGCAGAGACTGGAGCCACCGAAGGTTACAAACCTGTTGTTCTAGATGTGTTTAAGTTCTCTACTGATCCGTTGAAGGAATTAGAACTTATTGGAGATAAAGTATCTGCATTTGCCTTAGCTGGGACAGTGCTTGCTGACTTATCTCAAGGTTCAGGTGTATCTAAATATTGGAGATTAAAACTCCTAAGCTAACAGCTTCTTGACTTAATATCTAAAAAGGGATTACAATGTAATCCCTTTTTGATTTTAGGAGTCATAAATGACTTTAGATTTAACATAGCTCCGTAAATCCCCGTAGTAGCTGCGCGTAGCGCAAGCTACGTACTTTAGGACGGGTGCATTGATAATGATGGATAGCGCCAGGGTACCTGAAAATTGTAG
>JFJP01027366.1_pt1 | contig 29019 bp, 43 predicted proteins | sample 431651 | NCBI WGS metagenome assembly JFJP01 (sample SAMN02602958, study PRJNA72255) | Microbial mat metagenome, whole genome shotgun sequencing project. | biome: fresh water; feature: sink hole; material: water; isolation source: purple microbial (photo- and chemosynthetic) mats found in... | reverse complement strand
TCATGTAGAGGATTTTGGAATAAATATCGATTAAATGTTTGAGTTTTGTTTCAAGAGAAATGTCCACATTAAACTCAGGCTCGACAATTTTTTTAAGTTGCACTGATAAAAAATAATTTGGATCATCATCAATCAAGCCTTTTTGTGCTTGGGTTCTCTTCGCTTCTAAAATCGCTATTATTTCTTTTGTTAAGGAAGTAGGTCGTTTCTTTTTAGATGGAGTTTCTTCGGTCGTTTTTTGAGCTCCTGTTTCTGAATTTTGATCAGCTTCGCCTTCTTCCACTACCAAAGATCGTTGGGAAACTGGTTTGTTGTTATTGTTGTTTTCCTCGACTTCCCCATTATTTTCTTCTGGTTTGATTTCACTTTTTTCAATTTGTTTTATTTCTACTCGATGTAATCCTTGTAGCTGGTAAAAGCAGATTTATTTAATTAGAAGAAAAACTTTAGAGCGAAAAACTTGGATATTCATTGAATTTGGATCAAATTCCACAGAACAATATGTTCCAACAGTGTAAAAATCTTTAATTTGGGGGGCTTCAGCTTTTTTATAGTCATCTTTTGGAACAATTACTGTCAGAAATGCAGGAGACATTTTGTATAAATGCTTGAATTTATTAAGAAAATATGAAAATTTAAATTTTTACTTTGGATCTCATTTCTCCTAAATTTACTGAGAATTTAGAATAAGGGAAAAGAGGGAATTCACTTGGAAGGGCTAAGCTTCTTTCAATAAAAACATAAGATGAATGAGCTTTTTTCTTTAATTCTTCTTCATCAGATTGTTCAGGATCCAAAATTTCGACATTTTCTTCGTTATTTATGCCACTAGTTGAAACGTACCACTTTGAGGCAAAGAAAAGTTTTTTGGGGAAAGAAAGCCTTTTTCCCAAGGTTTTTAATAACAAATTCATTTTGAAAAATTAGAACTTTGGAATATTCGGGCTATTTTTTAAATAAATGCAATTAGAAAGATATTTGATGTTTATAAACTTTTAAACAGGGGTGATTTTTGAAAAGAATAAAGAATATATTCAACAAAAGCTCTAAAAAAATTAGAAAAAAGAAAAAAAAAATTTAAAAAAAAGCCTCAAATAAAAAAATTTCGGGTGTTTTTTTAGGAATTTTTTTTATATGAATAAACTTTCAAATAAGTCTACGAGATATAGATATGTAACATATTGGGTGAATTTAGAAGAATTTGCCAAAAAAATAATATAAACTCCAAACAAAAAAAATTAAAATAAGAAAAAAAATTCCAGAATTAAAAAGATAATGAGTCCATTTTACACCTATCCCAAAAGATAAAAATCCAAAGAGAAAAGCCGAAATGAGCCTTCTGTTCCCACAACTTTCAGACTAATTTAATTTAATTGGATTCAAATTTATATAGTCAATAAACAATTTTAAAAAAAAACTAAATAATTAATAATGGGATCTTGAGAGGTTATTGGATTTATGTGAGATAGACAGCTTATCATATAATCCATTCAACCAATTCGCTGTCAAATCATTTCTCACTCAAGTTGTCCAAATTGCGTTTTTCTTGAAAAAAATAGTGAATTCAACCTGAATAAATTGGAAGAAAAAAGAATCCATTTTTATTTGTTACCTTAATAATACATTGTTGAATTTCTTGAAAATTAATAAATTTATCATAATCAAAATTTTTCAACAATTTATTAAATGGGAAATAAATGTCCCTGTCTTCAAGAATGCGATAAAACGAACAAAAATTATGTATTATTTGAAGAAAAAAATAGGACTCTCTTAAACAGCGAAGAGGAAAATAACAAAGATCATTTGAAAAACAATCCGAAATATATGAATGGTGTCCAATCATTTGGTCCTCCCTCTCTTGCTTCAAATGGTATGGGAATAAACTCTCCTCACTTCCAGGGCAGCTTAGAAGATGAAGTCAGTGACCAAATGAAACAATCTCAAAATAGCATTGAAATCTTGATAAAAAATGAAGGTGATCCTGACGACAAAGAAAATTTCAAAAAAAAAGTTCAATTAGAGGATTTTCATATTCTTAAAGTATTTGATTTAATGAAATAAAACAAATTTTAAGTTTAATTGTAGGTTTTAGGCAAGGGCGCATTTGGAAAAGTTCTTTTGGTTGAAAAAAAAGAAAATAGTTCATAGATTTATTAATTTGTTTGAAAAAAATAAAAAAATAAAATAAAGAAAAACTCTTTGCCATGAAAATTCTTAAAAAAGAAGATATTGAAAAACGAAATCAAAAATTGCACATGATTGCAGAGAGACAAATCTTACAAAACATGAATTGTCCTTTTATTGTAAAATTGCATTATGCATTTCAAACAGGAGATAAACTTTATTTGGTCATGGATTTTATGAGAGGAGGTATAAAAATTACTGATTGTAAATAAAAAACATGGAAAGGGGAGATGTTTTTCCATTTGAGAAAATCAAAGAAATTCGAAGAGAAAAGAGCCAAACTCTATGCAGCAGAATTAATTCTGGCTCTGGAATATCTTCATAAAAGAAACATAATCTATCGGTAAACATTAATTTGAATTTCAATTGATCTGAGATAAAAAAATTAAAAATTAAAAGAGATTTGAAACCGGAAAACATTTTATTAGATTATGATGGCCATCTTAAAATTGCTGATTTCGGACTTTCAAAGCAGGGGATTGCATGTATAAAATTCTAAATTATTTAGATATTTAAATTAGAAAAAAAGTTGGAGAAAAATCTTATACATTTTGTGGCACACCCGAATATTTAGCTCCTGAAATTCTTCTTGGTATTTTTGTTAAAAAAAAAAAAAATTCTAATTTTTTTTTAAATATGGAAGTTTTTTCTATTTAAAAAATAATAATAAATAATAAAGGGTTGGGTCATGATAAAGCCGCAGATTGGTGGAGCTTTGTATAAAAAAATATATAAATCTAAAAATAAAATAAAAATCAAGGGTGCATTACTTTATGAAATGTTATCAGGAGCACCGCCCTTTTATTCAAAGGATAAAAATCAAATGCTCAGGAATAGATTAGAAGTAATGTCTATTATTATCAATATCATCAATTTTTTATATGAATAAAATAAAACAATCTAAAAAAAAAAAAAATCAAAAGAAACCAATTCCAATGAAACCTTTTTTTACTCCAGAAGCTTCATCAATTCTTCAAGGATTACTTTGCTTAGATGTGAATAACTAAATTTTTATGTGCGTTTAAAATTAAAAAAAATTTAAGCCTGACAAGAGACTAGGATCCTCATTCAATGATTCGGATGAAATCAAGAATCATCCTTTTTTCAATGATATTGATTGGGGATATGTAAAGGACAGAGATTATGAACCACCATTTAAGCCAAGATTTTTGGGAAAAAAAGATTTGAATAACTTTGATCCAGTTTATTTGATCTTTAAAATATCAATAATTATAAATGTATAGATGTTTACCAAAGAAGAGCCTCAAGATACTCCTGGAACTCATTCACACTTAACAAAATTGGATTACCCAGATTTCACATATCAGTAAATATAATTATATTTTTTTTGATTTAAAATAACAATTTAGAGACAAAATGGCAAATGAATCTGTTTTATCAGCTTTGGAAGAAAGTGAAGAAATTATGGAAAATCCTGCTTTCGATTTGAAAAAGAGAAATGATTAAAAACTCAATTCAGAGCATTCGAACAAAAATAAAATGAACATATATTTTAATAAAAAAAATTAAACTTTGGGTTTTATTTTTTAAATAAACAAAAAGATATTTTTAATATTTTTAAATTATTTTGAAGCTATTATTATGAAAAAATCCATTCTTTTGTTTAAAGCAAATTCTTTGAGAGGATCTTTTTTTTATAAGCAAAATAAAATATTTTCAGTCCTTTCTGATCCTGGATGTCCTTATACGTTTTCTTTTAAAAATCAAGTATTGCAAAATGTTTATATGAAAATTATAGGATTTTAAGTTTTCTTTTAGCTCCAGACCTCCAAATCAAAATGACAAATACTCACAAAAAACTATGAATAAATTAAAAGCTGATGCTAAAGAATTTGCTGGTAAACTTATTCTCAATGACGACCAAAAAAGCCAATCAGCAACTAAATATGTATTGAATTCAATCAAAATTATTTTAAAAAAAATCATTAGGTGTTTGATTTAAAAACTGTTGAGGATTGGAAAAAAATGGTTATTGGAAATAAAACCCCAATTGTTTTAGACTGTTATGCAGAGTATTTTTATAAAAATATTCATTTAATAATTCAATGATTAGCTGGTGTGAACCCTGCAAAAAATTAACGCCTTTGTTGGAAAAAAAATGTGCTGAGGCAAAAGGAGAATGGATTTTAATTAAATTCAACATTGATGCGATTCCACAAATTGCAACAGCTTTGCAAGTTTTATCAATATGAAAATTGTGAATTAAAGATTCATAATTAGCTAAAATCTGTTCCAACAATTTTATTGATCACAAATGGAAACGTTGTTGATGGCTTCACAGGAGTTGACCAAAATACCATCAATAAATTTTTCGAGGGGTTGAAACAAATTGCTGGAGGCAATAAGGAAAAGGATGACCTACAAGTAAAGATGAAATTTTTAAATTTTTTATTTTTAAAATAATTATTAAGAATAAAATTGAAGAGATCGAAAAAAATATGTTGGCTGATCTCAAATATGGAGAGGCTTCTCAAAAATTGTTGGATGTAATTTTTAAATAATTCATTTTTTTATTGCTTTTTAGCTTTTAAAAAACGAAAGAAATAAAAATTGGTTTGGAGCCAGAATTCTCTCTCTTTTGGGTAACTTTTTAAAAAAAATTCAACTAAAAAATTTTAAATTTTCAAGGATTTTGCTCAATCAACGAAGGAAAAAAGGAAGAAAGCTTGAAATACATATGGGAAATTAATCAAAAATTTTCTGATGATTTAAAGGATCCATTAGTAAAAAAAATCATTACTTTCAATGAAAAATTTTCGGTTTTATTTTTCAGGTCTCTAAATATATCACATTAACGAATGAAGAAGTCAATATATTGAACCAAAAACTAATGGGAGATCCGAAAATTGCTGAATTAGCCAAAAGACTCGAAGAAAATCCCCAAGATAATTCAATTCGTTTTGAATTGGCTCATTTGCAATTTACAAATGGCATATATCAAGAAGCAATAGAAAATTGTTTGGATGTTTATTATTTTAAAAGAATTTTTTTTCTTTAAAAATTTTAATATTTAATTTAGATAATGAAAATTCAGAGGAATTGGGGTGAAAATAAAGGGCAAAAACTTTTATTAGAAATTTTCCAAAAACTTGGAAGCTCGAACACTTTGGTGATTGAAGGAAGAAAAAAAATGCAAAGAATATTATATTAAAAAAAATTTTAACCTTTTTGAAGCAGCGAATTAAAATAAAAAAATCAAATTTAATGAATGAAGTTTATTAAATTGTTTATTTCAGTTTTGTTAAAAGAAAATTAAATATATTGAGAAAATTAAGCTAAAAATTGTTGTCTTCAAGTGGCTCATTATCATCATTATTTTGATTTTCTAAAAATAAATTTAAAATCAAATCCTATTTGAAAAAAATGTGACCTTCTTCTACATTAGTTTGATTAAATAGTAAAATATTTGCAGCATAATTTTCATTTTTGCCACTAGCATAAAAAGCTGAAGATGCTGCTTCTTTGGCAAACCCAAGTGAACTTAGCTAAAATAAATAACTTATTGAATCAAAAATTTAGTTATGATAAACTCTGTCAATAGCCAATTCATCTTCATTTACATGCCTTATGTCTAAAAAATATTTCTTACTATTTAATTAAATCATTTTTATACTTTCATTTAGATTAGTATTTAATTCTTGTTCCATCATATATAAATCTGGTATTCCCTTGAAGAAAAAATTAAACAAAATTAAAAAATCACTTTGAAATACATTGAAGAGATAATCTAAAGCTTTATCTGGATTGTGATATGCTGCATGAAGAGCTTGAATCACATAATTTTTTGGAAACCCCATATTAACCATGCTATCAATGGCTTGATCAAGAGCTGATCCAAACACAAGCCCATTACTTGCAGGGGTTGTATCAGTGCTAGGTTTACTGTTGATCTCTTCGTGTTTTAATAATCTGATTTAAAAAACTCAGTTGTGTAAATAAGTTGTTTTTCTTACGAAATTTCTTCTTTTTTTTCAATTGGTTTATTAAGTTTCTAATAAAAAAAAAGCTCTTTTAAAAAGTAAAAATATGCAACACTTTTGTTGTTAGAAGAACCATAAAATCATTTTCTTTTAAACCATATTCTTGAAGTGTTTTTTCATTGGAAGTGACAGTTCCTTTAAAAATTAATTTTTGAACTTCAGGATCGAGTTTTTTAGCAGCTAAAATCTTTTGTTTTGCATCTAAAATCTAATCATAACTAAGTTTGAAAAAATAAGCAGATTATATATGAACAAACCGTCTCTTGTAATCCACAATCTATTTCAAAGATTTCTCCTTTGATGTTTTTTATCAAAATTTTCATTGTTTTAACGTTTAAATTTTCGAATTTTTTTTAAATTAAATTAATTTGAGCCTATTTTTTTTTTTTTTGCTTAAAAACTGATTTTTTAATTGTAAAATCATGTGTAGTAGTGCCAAAAATTTGAATAATTATTTAATTTTAAACATCCAAATTATTTTTGAAATTAGTCCGCCCAAAACGACTCTATCCAAAATTCAAATTTCAATCCAATTGTATAAAATTTGCGTCATAATCGAATAAAAAAAAAAAATATAAAATGTTTCAAGCTTTGATTTATAAAAGAAATTAAATCCATTTTTAATAAAAAAAATTCTTTGGAATTTTTTAAATCTATAAACATTGAAAAAGTTTTTAAACAAAATCAAGATGTGCACTCAAATAGAAGAATACGAAAGGTCTGTTGAAACAACACCAAATTTCAGCTTTCACCTTGAAAGAAAAATGAGTTTTGATTCCAATAAAATAGATTTGTTCTTCAAGATTTCCACTTTGTTAGAAAACCTAATTTCAATCGAAAAAGAGCTTAAGCAAAAGAATAATTTCGACAATAATTTCGATGTTGATTATATTCCTTCTATCACAATTCTTGATTATTTGAAAAGATTGGATGCTTATTTAAAGTTTAATGAACATATGTACTATACTGCTCTGATATATTTGGACCGTTTTATTGAGAAAAATAAATTTCATTTGAGTTACACAAACGTCTACAAGTAAAATTATCATTTATTTTTATTTTTTTTTATAAATAATTGTAATATTTCATTAGTATGATTATCAGTAGTTTATTGGTATCATCAAAGTTTTATCACGATGTCATGTACAATAACGCTGTTTTCGCAAAGGTTGCAGGAATATCCAACACAGAATTAAATACATTGGAAATGGAATTTTATAAAGCCATTGATTTTAATTTATTCATTGATTCAGTGGCTTTTCGAAATTACATTAAAAAATTCAATGATTTTTTCTGAGGCTTTTTTTTGAGTTAGCGAATTGATAACGATATCATTTAAAAAAATTTACGAACTTATTTATTGTTAATTTATATTGAAACCTTTAGAAAATAATATTTTCATTTTCCCTCATTAAATTTAAAATTATCTATTTCAAGCTGCTGCTTTAAAATCCCTGTATAAAGCAGCTCAATTGAATAAATCACATAACCCTTTTTTATGAATTTTTGGATTTCTTCATCGTTTTCATTCATTAAATTAAGGCAAAATTTATTTTTTCCTTTATAAATTTCATGCAAAATTTCGCCTTCTGATTCTTTTATTAGAAGTTTTATGTCTCTAAAGTTTGGCTTTATGTTGTTAGGAATCCAAATTTTAAAACCATTAAGAAATCCTTTATTATTTCTTCGTCTTTCTAATGATGCTTGTAAATTGTATTTATATTGTTTTTCAGACTGGACGTCTTTGAGCAAAAATTCATTATATTCCAAAACTTTCTTTTCTTTTATTGATTCTTCAAGCCATAAAATTGTTACTATGGGAACTCCTTTTATAATGGCTAACAAAAATTTGATTGTCCTTTTGAATCTTGTCATAATCAAAAGATCAAATTTTTTTCTTTTATCATCAATAAAAGAAATTCCCAGGTTTTTCATAATTTTTTTTTCATCATCTGATAATGTAACAATAGAACATAAAACTCTGTATTTAATTCTTTTATTTTCATAGAAAATATTACTGTCTTCAACTTCGATTTTTTCATTAATGAATTTTTCTGTTAATGTTGGCGTTTTTTTTTTCGATTTGCTTTTGCTCAAACTTTTTCTCAAGCTCAAAATTCTCCTATTTTTTTCTAATAATGGATCTTGTATTTTGATGGAATCCGTTTCTAAAGTAATAATAAATTCATTTGATGCTGATTCATCTTTTTTTCTTTTTTTTAGAGGGTTTTTAATAACATTTCTGTTTTTCATTGTTTGAGGAACTTTCTTTTTTTTATGATTCTTTTCTGGATTTTTATCCAATTTCTCTTTTATTTCCATTGAATCATCATAAAAATTTTTAGGTGTTTTCTCTGGATCAATAAATATATTTAATTGAAAGTTTTCAGTTTCCTTTTAAGAATTAATATTTTAATTTTAACGAAATGATTTTCAAAAATACTTCTTCTTCATCGATAAAAATATTGTGTTTTCTTTTTGGTAAGCTTTTTTTTTCAATTAAAACATTATTCATTGATTCTATCTGATTTTTTATTAATTTTTCTTTATTTTTTGACTGACTTTGTTCCTGATTTTCAATTTCGATAAATTTTTGAGAGTTTTCTTCATTAAATGGGGTCTTCATGATGGAATTCATGTTGTTTCTTTGCGAAAAATCTTTGCTTTTTGAATCTGGTTTTCTGGTTTTTAAAGTTGGTGAAGTTTTTTTTTCATCTTCAAAAAGTATATTTGATTCAACATCTTTCAATTTGAAATCTTTAAATATATTTTTAAAATTCAAATTTTCTTCATGAAAGTCAGAATTATTGGTTTTTGATTCTTTATTGACAAATGTTTTTGTGTTTTCATTAATTTTATTAGAATTTGTTGATTTTGTTAATGATGACACTCTTTCTTTCTTTCGCTCAACATTTTGAATGGATGAATCGATTTCCTTCACAGAAGTCTCATTTGCTTTTACGGGTAAATTGGTTTTTTTGAATGTTTTTTTAAAAATATTCTCATAAGTTTTGTTTTTGCCTAATTTTTTTTTTTTTTAATTTATTTAAATAAAAGAAATACCATAATTTTGATTCAAAAAATAAAATTTCGTATTTCTATCCTCATCTGTTCCCTCGAACTTTAAAAAATGTGTTGTTTTTAAAGAAAAAAAAACATACATTTTGATTTAATTCTATTATATCAGCTTTTTCTTGATCATCAGTCTCAATGCTTTTCATATTAATTTTATTGGGTTTTTCTTCCGTAAATCCTTTTGATTTTTTTCCTTTGAGAAATTCTAGATTTATTTTGTTTTCAACAACTATTTGTTTAGAAAATTTTTTCTTGGTTTTGATCTCCTCTTGTTCTTCTTTCTTAATTTTATCTCGAATTTTCTGTTCTTCTTCTCTTCTGATTTTTTCAGCTTCCCTTTTTCTTTTCTTTTCCTCAATGTCCATTCTTCGTTTTTCTTCATTTTCATTGATTTTTTTCTCTTCAATTTCTTTTTGAAGTGCATCATTTTCTGTTTTTTGTTTTTGTTCTCTGATAATTTTTTCTTCGAGGATAAGTTTGTCTTCTTCATCTCTAATTTTTCTTTCTTCTTCTTTTAATATATTTTCAAATTCTTCAACTTTTTTTTCGTATTCTTCTCGAGATCTTTTTTCCTCTTTTTCCCTAGTTTTTTTTTCTTCTTCTTCTTCTTCTTTTTTTCTTTTTTCATCTTCTTCATTTTTTCTTTTTTCATATTCATCTTTCTTTCTTTTTTCATCTTCTTCTTCCTTTTTTCTTTTTTCTTCTATTTCTTTTTTTCTTTTTTCAACATCTTCTTTCTTTTTTTTTTCTTCAGATTCTCTCTTTCTTTTTTCTTCAGCTTCTCTCTTTCTTTTTTCTTCAGCTTCTCTTTTTCTTTTTTCTTCTATTTCTCTCCTTCTTTTTTCTTCGGCTTCTCTTTTTTGTTTTTCCTCAATTTCCTTAATTTTTCTTTCTTTCTCTAGGTTTATTTGTTTTTCTTCAGCTTCTTGAATTCTATTCTCCTCAATTTCTCTAATTCTCTTTTCCTCTGCCTCTTTCTTTCTATTCTCTTCAGCTTCTCTTAATGCTTTTGCTTCATTTTCTTTTTTACTCTTTTCTTCTTCCTCTCTCAAAATTTTTTCTTGTTCCTCTTTTTTTCGTTTTTCTTCAATTTTTTTTTCCTCCTCTTCTTTGATTTGTTTTTCCTCAAATTCTTTTCTCTCAAGTTCAAATTTTTCCTCTTCTTTTTTCTTCCAAAGAGCGTAAACCTCAGAAAACGATGAATAAAATTCACATTTTAATTGCTCCAAAAAAAAAGGTTTGCCTTCTTGAAGATCAAAGATTTTTCCAGGTTTTAAGCGTTTTTTGATATCTCCTGGAAAAGTTTTAAAAACCCCTATTTCTTTACCCAGATCTTCCAAATTGTAATCATCTTCATCATTTAGAACTATACTTAGCAAAGCTTCTGGATCATCTTTGCAAGTTCTAATCAAATTTTCTTTTTTTGGTGATAAACTCAAAAAATTATCTCCTTTTAAAAGTTTGCATATAGCCAAAGGCTTACTATCTTTTTCATTTGAAAAAACCTTTAGGATGCCGAAAATTAAGAATGATTCATTCATGTTTTTAAAAAATGAGTTCAAAATTGAATTAAATGGAATATTTAAATTTCAGCTTCTATAATTTTGTCACTCCCCGCCATAAATTCTTAATAATTAGAATAGATTATAAGTATAATTAAAACTTATTTTTATTTTGGCAGAAAATAAAATGAACCATGTAAATTTAACACCTTTTTTACAAGAGATAATATATATAAAGAAAAAACTTGTTTAGGATGATAAACCCATAAAATCAAAAGGATTTTATGACATGAACTTTATTGATTGGAATAATGAATTAGAAACTATCGTAAGTTCAGGATTCGACTTCCATACGATGGATATAAATCGTTTTGAATTTCATTTTTGCAAGTTAAATTAGTTTTTCTTCTTTAAATTAGAAAAATCTCCCATTCCTGGAATGTCGACCGAAAAGTTTTATGAACTTTATGTAAATTTTAATTTTTCGTTAGTTTGCTAAGAAATGAAGGTTTAGAATGTGGATAATTTGGAAGATTATGAAGATTTTGGAAATGGTTCTGGATTATCGAGAGATCAAATTATAGGATTCATTGAAACAATGAAAATGGGCAAGAGTTCCAAAGATTGTTCCATTTGTTGTTGTGAATTTAAAAAAGGTGAATAATTTTTGCTATATGGAAATTTAAAATGATCAATTTATTTTTTAGGTGAACTTATTAAAAAACTTCCCTGTAAGCATATTTTTCATCAAAAGTGTATTATACCATGGCTTAAACAAAAAACTGTCTGCCCAAATTGTAAAATGGACTTAAGGGAATACTATGAAGAGAAAATGAATCTATAATTGATTAAATTGATATTTATTTTATGTGAGATTTTAAAAAATATTTAAACAATTAAAGAATTAAAAAAATTAAATAAAAAATGCTTCCAGGTCAAAATAGCCCCGGATTTGACATAAAAGTTTTTCGATTAAATCAAGTCTTTAAAATTCAGAATGTTGCTATCAAACCAGATCCAAGAGATGAAAATAAAATAATCACTTTTAAAAACAATTCGAAAATAATTTTGGCTTCGATTGATAGTTCTTCTTTGGAAAATTATTTGTGTTGGAACGGCTCTTATTTTCAAATAGCAACATCATTTGGGTATTTGAATTTTAAACAGATCAAATTGTTTTTATCTACCATTTTTTAGAAAGGTTTTTGTGGGAGACAATATACAAATTTTTTTGAATTTAAAGAATGTGACTAATGTTGATCTTGATTATGTTATAATAAATGTAATTATTTCTGAGTTTTTGTCGATTTGAATGAAAATATTAATAGGTAATTATTGAGTATGAATTGAAAAAACAGAATTATTCAGCCAAAACGTTTCAAAGTAATGATCTGAGATTCGGGAATGATATTTGTTTCCCTCTGAACATACCTATAGAAGAAAATGATCAATATATGTCTATATTATATTGTAGTTTTTTAAAATTATTTCTCGAAACAGAATTATTCTGGAGATTAAATACAAAGAAAAACCTTTATGGAATAATAACCAAAATCAAGTCATACCAACACAAGAAAAAATTCAGCAAAAAAAATTCCGAATTGCAACAAAGATGCCTTTTGAATTAGATTTTCGAGCTTCAAACATTAAGGTAGTTTTTGTTTGGGATTGTTTTTATAAAATTTTTAAGGATGATTATTTCATTGAATATACCATTAAAAACACAAGTGCAACTCAATTGAATTTTCATAAAATTGAGTTCAGAACTTTGGATTTTTACTTTTCTAAAAAAATTGTAATAATAACATTCATATTTTTTCATAATGAATTAAACAAAAGGAATCAGGAATGCTTGACAGTGATTTGATGGCTTTAGGTGGTGAAGATATAAGAAAGTATTTATTTTTCGTTGAGATAAAGCCAGAATTTAAAGAGAATGAAGCAGGCTCATTTAAAAAAAAACAAGTGAATTTTTGTTTGAAATAGATTAATAATTTGATTAGGGGGTTATCCAAATGGGAAATCTATTTTTAGAATGGAATGCTTGTGGAATTCATGTTGGCTCCACCATTACCATAAATATCAATCCCCAGGAATTCAAATTAGAATTGTTGAAATCCCCCGAATCATTAACCCTTCAAGAAACTGCTACACTCACATATAAAGTAATAAACAAGTATAAAAAATGCAATTTTTTTCTATTTCTTATAAAAATTATTCATTAATATAGCTCAAATAATAAGACAGAATTAGCATTAAAATTAGCTGAAAATGAAATGAAAGGAGTGAAAATTTTTAATATTTCGAAGACAGTGAGATGTTTTTATGCTCAATAAATTTTTAAATTGTTGGTTTAGAATTTAGTTATCAATGCTTTGGGAAGTGAAGTCATAAATTTGCTGGTTTATCCAATGATCACTGGGATACAAAAAGTTCATGGATTAAAAGCATTTGCAAATGCGAAGGAATTAAAACTGAATGATTTAGGGGATTTTCTTATAAAAAGACCTGAACCAAATAAGATTAAGGTCGAAGAAATGAATTTGCTGGAATAAAAATGTTTTTTGAACAAACCGAAAAGAAAAAATTCATTAAATATAATATATTTTATTTTCCAAAAAAATTTATGGGATTTTGACTCTTTTTTTGTTGTTGAGCAAAACCAAATTTTTTGACTTTAAAATGTAAAATACTAAAAAAAGATTTTTTTGTTTTGTTTTAATTTGACTTTAAAATGAAAAACACTAAAAAATTAAGAGATTGATTATATTCGATCAGATTTGTATTTAAATTACGAAAATATTATGAAAAGATAATTTTTTTTTTAAATTGATCAAAACTTTAATTTATTTCAAAATGGAAGAAGAACTCAAAGACAATGAAAAAATAAAATTTCGAAATTCCGAGATTTTAAAACCAACCACTGAAAATTCATCATCAACAAGGATTTCTTCAAACTCACTTTCACAGTCCAATGAAAGTCCTCATTCTGGTAAAATCCCTTATAAAAGTTTGTTGGATATGATAAGAACCGATTCTAAGGCTAAATTATGGCAATGCATTTTGACAAGCATAATTTCTATCAATGATTTTTGTGAAAAGGCAATTAAAAAAGATTTAAATGTGAAGGAAATATTAGAAGACCCTCTCAATTTTATGAATCTCTGTCAAGAAAAACAAAAACTCACAATGCTGCAAACTGTTTTCAATAAAGGTGATTCAGAAAAAGAAAGTATGATACAAATAACATCACATTCAAACCCTTTAAGAAGATTAGACTCAAGAGATCAAAAGCATAAACTTTTCATTGAAAAATCTCTCAGAAATGAAAAAAAAATTGACTTGTCAATGAATTTTAAGATAAAAGAATACAGTTATGAATTATTTTCTGTTTTGAGAAGTTTAAATGCGATAAAAGTCCAAGACATCAAGGAATCCTTTGATATTGAGAAAAACTTTAACTTCAATATTTCAAACACAAGTGAGCTTTTTGGAAAAAGTGGAGCAACTTTTTTCTTTAGCAATGATAATAAATATGTGTTAAAATCCATCAGTAAAAGTCATGCTAAAAATTTTATAACTACTTTTCCCAAATTTTTTTCATATTTATTGAACAATAATGATGACTCAATCATGGTGAAAATTTATGGATTATATAAGATTAGTGTTCAAGGCTTTGACCAAATATATTTTATTTTGATGGAAAATTTAATGGAACATTTGGCAGATCATTTGATTTTGAGAGTTTATGATTTAAAGGGGTCTAAATTTCAAAGAAATCAGGGAAATTTTAAAATGGATATAGAAGAACAAAATAAAATCATAAAGAGCATTTTCGGAGAAAATTTAAAAGAAAATCTGCAGGATATTGAGGATACTTTTGTTACGGATCAAATTTTAATTGTTCGAGGAAAAGACTGCGATTTTATTGAAAGCGAAGATGTTTTTATCTCTGTCAAAAAAGAGGATAAAACCAAATTAATTGAAAATTTACAAAAAGATGTCACACTATTTGAAGAATGCAATTTAATGGATTATTCTTTGATTTTTATTAAAGCTTTAAAGAATCCATTCATAGAAAAAAAAATTAGTTTGGAAGAAAATAATAATAAAAATGGCTCTTATAAAAGGTTTAGAAATTATGAGAGTCCATGTAAAAAATATATTTATTCTTTGGCAATAGTTGATTTTCTGCAAAATTATGACATTTTAAAGCAAATTGAGACTCAATTCAAAAGCATCTTCAAGGAAAAACCACAAGAAATATCATGTGTTGATGCTCATTTTTACAAAGAAAGATTTCTGAAGTTTATTATATCTGTTATTCAATCTGATAGTTTTTAAGTTTTCAAGTCAAGTTTTTAAGTTTTCAAGTTTTTAAGTTTTTAAGTTTTCAAGTTTTTAAGTTTTTAAATTTTTAAACAAAATAATATAAAATAACTTTAAAAACTAGCCAATATTTCCCCATCAGCACAAAAATAAAAAGCAAGATTTGCTTTATATAAAGTTATTTAAGAAAATTTAATATAAAATGAAAAAGTAAATCATTCCTTTTATTATTATTTTTTTTAACCATTTCAAAATTAAAAAATTTACAAGTCTTCTCTATATAATATTACGTTATGGAAATCTAAAGAAATAACTCATTAAACATTCTTTTTCGCTAATTAAAAAATCTCAATTAAATAATACTGCGAAAAATCACCCGAAATTAATAACTAAATAATTTTTGAAACATTTTTTCATTTCCTAAAAAAAAATCTAACATAAATAATGCAAGAAAAAAAACAAGACGAAGGAAGCCGTGTTACGACTCCTCTAGATATGCCGGGTAGAAATGGCTCACCTTCTGAACGATTGCTGGGAAGAACCAACACACCTTTAGATTTTAATTCAACAGCTTATACATGGGAAGGTTTAGATGAGATATGTTTAGAGAATATTGTGATGGCTCAATTAAATCAAGATATTTTAAAAAAGAATTTCGAAATTATTATCAATGCCCTCAAAAAGCAGAATTTTCAAATTGGCAAGCTCGGCAAACAAACCAGTTTAAATGATGATGTGATCAGTGAGCTTAGAGAGAGATTAGAAAATCAGGAGAGTTTGATAAGAGATTTAAATGAGAAGAATTCAGAGATGGGAAATGACATCAAGGATTTAAAAAAAGAAAATAGCAGCTTATGGGAAGAAATAGAAAAACTTAAAGTAAAATTTTTATCGTTAATTTCGGAAAAAATTAAAAAATTAAAAAAATTAAAAAAACTAAAAAAATTAAAAAAATTAAAACAATAAAACAACAGCAAAAGGACTCAGATCAACAAATTGAGATTGATGAGCTGAAAAACAGAGTTGAAAATCTTGAAGAAAAGATCAAGCAGTTTGAAAAACATGAGCAGAGAATTAATAGCTTAGAAGAAAAAAGCAATCAACATAATGAAAGAATAAATGAACTTGAAGAGAGGATTAATAATTTGGATTTAAGACTGACTGAGTTGATGTCAAAAATCTCGGAAATTCTAGATAAATATGAAACATTTGAAGACAAAATTAAACTAATGCAATCGTTAGGCTCTTCTGAAGTTGGAGGAGGAGATTTATCTAGTAATTTATCTAATTAATTTTTAATTTTGTTGAATTTTTTTTAATTTTTTAGCACTTATTAATGAAATTGCAGAATTAAAAAATAAATTCAAGAATTATGTAAACATTAATTTCAATGAAGTTTTATAATTTTTATGAAATAAAGATTCATAAAGATGATTTTAATTCACTGAAAGACGATGTTGATTATTTACTCAAGGAAATTAAAAAGCTTTCAGAGAAATTAGACACTTTGTCAAAAGAATTCAATTATTTAAAAAATGATGATTTGCCGAATAGATTTTTGGACATCAAAAAAGAAATTGAAAAACTTTATGATTTAATGAAAAATCTTAAGAAACAAAACTCAAATAATAATGGAGGAGGATCTTCGAATATGAATTCAGAAGCTTCAACCTTAGATTTAATCAGTGAATTCAATGATAAATTGTCCGATAAAGTAAATTCTTCTGATTTCGACAAATTACTGAATGAAATCGCTTTGTTGAACGATAAAATTAATGCATTGGGGAAAGATTTTAGGCCTTCATCGCTCACAGACATCAACAAAAATAATGCAATTGGTGGCAAAGATCCAAATCTAAAAGATTTGATCAACAAAACAAATGATTTAGAATCTCTTCTTAGAAGATTACAAAAGTGAATTTGATCTATCAATTTTTATTATTAAATTAAATTTAATTCTTTCATTTTTTTTGTTTTTGTTGATAATTAAACGATAAATAGAGATTTAACCGAACATGTATCAAGTTATAATACATTCACTAAAGAAACAGGCAATAAATTCAAAAACTTGGATGAAAAAAAAATGGATAAATTTGATTTAGGTAGTTTTTCTTTTAAAAATTGATTTAAAATTTGATTTAGATGATTTATTGAGAAGAATCAGTTTATTAGAAAATGATTTAAAAACAATCAAAGAAAAATTCTCCATGAATGAGAAATTAGTTCTCAATCATGATATTGCAATCAATGACATTCTGAAGGAAATGGCAAGATTAAGGAAGAGAAAATCTTCCAACTTGAATTCAGGTGTCGGAATCAACCAAGAACAATTCACCTCTTTAATGGATGATTTGATTAAGAAACTCCGTCTAGAAATCTTTGCTATTTTAGATGACATCAAATTAAAATTGGGCAAAAAAATTGAAATGGAAGATTTATGGAAATCAGAAGGTTTTTATCAATTTTAAATAAAATTGTTCTAGAAAAAATATGATGTTTTTTAGCTGCAATTTTGGAAAAAATTGATGAAATAATAGCAATCTTGGCAAAGAAATTCTGTGATAAGAATGAGACAAAAAAAGCATTGATTTACATTGAAAATAGAGTCAGATTATAAATTTTCAGTATTTTAAACAGTTTTTTAAAGATTAACCAACTATTTGCAACTGTTTTTGGAGATGGGACAGAAAAAGAAGGCGATGCATTATTTGCAAAAAAACCTCTTTTCTGGAGCTGCGCCTCTTGTGATAAAGACCTCGATAAATTCCAAGGAAAATTAGGAGAGTATAAGAATTGGGGACAATTCCCTCCAAAAAACACAAGTCCTGAAAGAATGGGAAGAGTAATTTTTTTATTATTTAAAAAAATTAAAATTTTTGAATAGTTTGGAACTGGATATGCTCGAATGGTTGAAGATAGAAAGAGTCATTTGGCTAAAGAAAGAGAAAAAATTAAATCCCAAATGGCAGCATCGCAAAAGGGAACTAATTATGACAATTTTCCAGATATTAATAGTTTTAAAGAACAGCAACAAAAAGAAAAAGCAAACAATTTGAAAGCGAAGATTGGAAATAAATAAAAATTAATAATTTGAAAGAGAGTAAAAAACAACTATCATCTCAAAAAAATTTAAATTAAATTTTTTATTTCAAAAAAAAAAATGTTTCTTTTCATCTAATTCAACAAAAACTACTTTTGTTTTTTAAATTGTTGTTTTTCGTTTGTTCATATATAATTTTTTGAAAATATTTTAATCGGATATGGTTATTTCAAAATTTAAAACAAGTCTAACATTGATGAGAATTTCAGATATGGCGTATTTGCAGATTAAATCATGGTTCAATTTCTCTTTTTTTTCTAATTGTGAATTAATTAAGAAGCAAAAATTAAAAATAATAAAAAACCTGAAAGTTCCTTGAACAAATCGATTAAATGATTTATAACAAGAGGATAATGAAATATTATATCTTTTTTAATAAAAATCGTGATTTTTAGCAGACATCTCAATTTCGCTCTATTTATAAGTAAATCCGTATAATCTTTGATTGATTTTAAGAACTCAAGACATTCTTCAATCATATAGTAAAATTTATGACTATTTTCTATCAAAAAATAAGTAAAATTTATGAACATTTTATTGAAATAATAGAAATAAAACTTGCATTTTCCAAAACAACAGTCAAAAAACTAACAAATTCAGCTAATAACATCTTCTCTTTTTTATAATAATCGGCTTTTAAATTATTTTCTCTCAAAAGAGGGTAGAAAAAGCATTCACATATTAAATTGAAACGGTTTACAAAAGGAGTGTTGTTATCATTATTGATTATGATCAAATCTTTTTTTTGTATTGGTCTTAAATTGTGAGATTCTTCATAAACCTTTCGTGTTTCACCCCATCTTCTTGATTTTTCATTGATTTTATTTTTTTGTAGTAAATTTAATTTTTTTTCTTCTTCAGAATCTGATGAAAAATTAAAAAAAATTGAATTATTATTTATTATTCATAAAAAATTTACATGTTTTTGTCGTAATTTTTTTAAAATAAAAATCTTGATTATCATTTTTAAATTCATCGAAAATTTTTAACGGATATTTTTCAGGATTATCAGCCAATTCATTAATCGATGTTTTCAAACAATCCAAAATGAACATTTTATCTCCTAAACTGCATTGTGAACTAAAAAATCTCTCTATAATAGATCTTTTTTTTTTATTTATTTTAAGAAACCTATTAAATCTTACTTTGAGATTTTTTCAGGTTGCATAATTACTAAAGCACATATGGCTTTTTTCCTATTTTCTTGAAATTCTATTGAATCTTCATTGATTTTCAATAAAATTCCTATTAATTCCTCAGATAATACATCCAAATCCTCGAGATTTTTTCTGATCAAATAAGCCAAATATTTTAAAGAAATCTCTAATCTTTCTTTGTTATCACTTCTCAAACCCAAAAGACAATCATAAAGATGTTTTGGCTTTGTCAAGGAATCCATCTCTAAATTATCAAAATTCGAGATATTCACTTCCATAAATTCCTCTTCTCCTTCTGATTCCTCATTCTTTTGTTTATCAGAATCTCTATCAATTTTATCTAGTGATTTTTCTGTTTCATTCAGTTTTATAATCAATAAATGCTCTTTTGCACAATTTTGTTTATTTTCTCTTTGATTATTAGGTTGGTTTTCTTCGTCAGACTCTGGAAATTCATCTAAATATGTTTGAAATTCAATTGCATAATCAGTTTCTAAACTAGAATTTTCCAAAGTTATGACCATTTGTAATAACTTTGCTAATTCTTTCCAAATAATCTTTGTTTTTAATTAATGATAATATAAGTAAGTTTTTAAAAAAATATAAATAGTTTACTTTTCCTGACTCTCTGATATAATTAAACTGATGAGATTGATGCAATCTTAATTGTATTCCATCCTGAAGATGTTTATATATTCGTTCATCAGTCAGGTCCTCAATTTTAAAAGCTGATAACATATACTTCAAGAAATTTGTCAAATCTAAAAAAATTTAGTAAATCAAATTTTATTTAATTTTTTGGACATTTTTGGTTTCCTTTGGAGGCAAAATTAATATAGTTTACATCACTCCAATTTGTCAAAGTATTTAAAATTATTTTCTTTCTTTCCTCTTGCAAAGAGATATAATTAATTTATTTAACAAAAAAATAAATACCTATTTTAAAGTTTTCATTGATATAATTTGCAAAATTTTTGGCTTGAAAATAGTTGAAATTTGAAACATCTTTGGAAATAAATGATTGAAATAGCATTTCACAAATCTTTTCTGCCGTAAATTTGTCCAAAAACTCTTTAAAACAAATGGTTTTTTCTTTATGAGCATACAACTCACATTTTTCTAAATGCTTAATATAAGTATAGAAGATTTTTTCTGGCTTGAGCAATTTCATAATATTTTCTTTAATGAATTGCAGATACCATTTATCATCATTTTCTAACCCAAAAATTAAGCTGAACAAAATATCTTAAAACAAAATTCAATTATTTTACTCAGAATTAAATTGAATGTTTTACCTAGCAGACCATTAAAGGTAATTTTATTTAGAAAATGAATTACAATTGCTGTGTTATTTTTGAAATTTTTTTGTGTTTGCAATAATTTTATAATTTTTTTGTAATAATTGTCAGAATTGAATTTTTCAGAAATGTTCTGAGAAAAATTCGAAAAAACCAATGGCAATTTCAATAATTTATTCATTTGAATTTCTTGAATTTCAGAATTTTCTGTTTGAAAATTTTCTTGGATGATCGAATCTAAATTTTCATCTGAGATAAAATAAATAAACAATGAACTAATAAAATTTCGTTTTAAAATTTCTTTGTTTTCTTCAAAATTTTTGAAAGACTCTTGTTGAAAATGATCCAGGAATTTTTCTAAAACATATGATTTTTGATTGATTTTATTTAAAATTTCAATGATTTTGTCCATTAATTGATCATCTTTCTCTTTTAATTTTATAATTTTATTATTTTTCTTGTTTGCAAAGAGAATTCTATCCATAAACAGATCCACAAATTTCGATTGGTCTATTGTGTTTTCATCCAGTGATTTTTTTATGATTTTGAAAATGATTTCCAATGTTTTTTCACTTGATGCTTTTTCAATATCGAAAATTAATCCTTCTAATTTTTCATCATCCATTTTCTGTGATATTTTTTTTAATTTTTTTTAGAAAAAAAACAAAAAAACACATTATTTTTAAAATTAATTAAACCAAATTTAATAAATAAGTATACAAAATGAATAAATCAAATGTCAGTGAATTCAATTTGTCTGGTTTTGAGATAGAAATCCTGAAAAAATATGGTTCCTATTTCACCGAAGAAGAAAACGGATTGATTGCCAATAAAAACATTTTTCTTTGGGTTAAATATTTGCTTTTAAATCCAATAGCTCTTGTAAACAACCAACGCCCGACAAAAACGATTCTTTTGCGAAAAACGATTGATTACGACTATGAAGATTTTCCTGAATTTTGTTTTGGTCTATTGGAGATCGAATTAATGAAACGATACCTTTTGGAAAAACAAATAAAAGAAAGACGGTTCTATATAATTGGCTATAGAAAAACAAAATTTACAAATAAAGAAACAAACAAAACTCTTAATCAAATAGAAATTTTCTATTTAGCCTTTTATCAAACTCCAGTAAATTTTCTATTATTTATTGCAGGCTTTAATTATACTTACTCAGTAAATGCAATCAATGAAGTTTTTAATACAATATCTGATTATTTAGATGATTTGAATGGAAACTATCATCATTTTTCCAACAGTAAATACGGTTGTTTTATGATAAAAGAAACTCCAGAAGATTGCAAAGTTTTTTGTGAGGTTGAGTATGTAAATGATCAAATCGATGGCATTTTCTATACAACTTTTAAAGAAATAAATGCTCTTATTTTAAAGTCTGAGATAGAAAAAAAAGAATTATCATGGATGACGATATGTCTTGGACGTTTATCATGCACCATCAAGGATTTTGAGAATGCCATGGTAGAATTCACAAAAGCTTTGAGTTTAAGGAATTTACTATATGGAGAAATACATCAGGAAGTGGCTGATGCAATGGAAAAAATTGGCACTGTTAAAATGAATTTGAGAAAAAATGAAGAATCTATGAATCTATTCAAGCAGGTTTATGAAATAAGAGTTAAATGTTTATCAGAAGATGACACTCGAATCTCTGATGCCTTGTATAATATCGGAACTGCCCATCTTCAATTAAAAAACTACAGCGCAGGTCGAGAATATTTTGAAATAAGTCTTAGTTTACTGGAGAAAATAAAAAAGAAAAATGAAATAACTTCTTATATTGATCTGAAAATTGCTAATTCTTTGGTAGGTTTAGCCTATTGTTTTCAAGAGACAAATGATTGGAAAAAAATATTAGAACATCTTCTTCAGGCTTTGAAAATCAATCTCAGTTATTTTGACTATGTTAATGCTAAAACTTCGTTCTTAATAGAAAGAATTTCTCATGTATATAAAAATTTAAAAGAAGAAGTAAAAGCATTTGAATATGGAGTGAGAGCGTATCAGAGCTTTCTAAAACTATTTGGGAAAAATAAGAAGACTGAGGAATCATTGGTGTTTTTAAGAAATTTGCAATCCAGCCAGAAAATCAAACGTTTGATGTTAATTGTGTGCAATTTAAGATCTCAAATGAAAAAAGTCTATAAAAGAAAACTTATAATAGAAGAAATATTTCAAAAATTTATTTGAAAAATATTTTATTCAATTTATTAATTTAAGTGACAAGAACCTTTACCAGAAAACTAATAATATTAATATATTATTTTCAAAAAAAAATATCAAAAATTCATTTTAAATTGTTAATTCTATCTACGTAACATATTAAAAATTAATTTATGAAAATGTTCAGTTAATGAATAGAGAAATTTATATTTTTTTGTTAGAAAGAACAAAAATTAATTTAAATATTTTTTTTTCGTTTTTTTACTTATTTTTCAAATCCTTTTAAAAAAAAGTGATTTAGAAAAAATTACAATCTAAAAAGAATTAAATTATAATAAATTGGCTAAATGGAGACAAAATCTAACGAAAATCAGAAACCTTTACTTCAAAGCGATTCCAAATTCTCAACCGATTCTAAAGCAGTAAAAATTCCAATTTCTACCCCTTCGATAAGTGAATTTGCTACATCAAATCAAAAAAAAAAAATTCAATTCAGCACTGGCAAAACCATCGATTCCCAATTGAGAATTCCGGAAGAAAAAAATGGCACTTTTCTTGACGAAACAGAAGAAATGGATGAAATAAACTTGAGACTTTATCGAAAAAAGGTCATATTTTTATTCGATCAGCTTTTTGAATTTGAAAGCCGTTCAAGCCAATTATCTGGCATTTATTACATAATAATTGTGATGATTTGTTCAAGTGTTCTGATCAATATCGCAGATAAGGTTGAACATGATATTCCTGGTCTTCAATTGTTATTCATTATAGTTTTGGTAAGCTTTATCCTCAATTATTATCTCATTAGAGAAGGTCATATCAACCCTTATTTAGAAACAGAAGAAGCCCATTCAAAAGCAAAACTTATTGGTTTTCTAGCAATTATCAGCATTGGCACATTCTTTTATGCCATTCAAACTTCAGCTAAATCCTTCGTTTTGTTTCTTTTGTTTACTAGTTGGCTGATAGCTGCTATCATAGAAAGGTGCTTCTATAAGGAAGCTTATTCCAGATATGATACCTTGGCAAGTTTAATCGTTTTAGGCGGAGCTGTAATTGTTAACATCCCTTTGATTCAAATAGGGGAAGGGGATTTTGAATTTACTCAGGATTTTGTGGTGGGGATAATTATGGGGTTAATTTCATGTGTTTCAACAGGTTTTTTTGGAGTGAATTTCTCAAAATTGGGAAATTTCAATATATTATCAATAAATCACGTGGTTTTATTGATAGTTTTATTGTTTATTCCTCTATTTTTCCCAATTCAAGGGTTGATTCCTCCTAATTTTTTGACTTGGATTGTTACAATTTTGCTTGGCTTTATGTTTTTTTTCATCATGATTTTTTTTATTCGAAGTCTGCAATTAGAAAAAGCAACGATTATTTTATTGTATTTGAATTTACTGGTAGCTGCGAACATAATTATTGAAACAATCTTTGTTTCCGGGATTTTAAATACTTTATGGAGTTATTTGGGAGCTGCTTTGATAGTATTTGGGTTAGTGTTGGTCGGAAGAGAAGCTTTTACGAGGGTCGAAACACAAAAAGTGCGGGATAGTTTTAGTTTGAAATCTTTAAAAGAAGATGTGGTAGGAGAAAATAAAAAAGATATTGAAATGGTTGAGAAAAATTAAAGAATAAGCAATAAATAAAAAATTGACTTAAACAAATTAAATCATTTATGTGTGCAAAACAAAAAATTTCAATTTTGTTTTATATGTATTATGAGTGCAAAACAATATTTTTTTCTTAAATATTATAAAAAGATTTGGCTTTATTTTATTAAAAAATGCAAAGATCAAAGAAAATCAAGAAAAATAAGAAAGCCCAACTCGAAGAAGATCCTATTTTAAAGAAAAAAGTCAAGAAAAATCCACAAATTGCAATAACAAGTGGATATGAAAAGTTTCTTCGGAAATATAAAATTAACAAAGGAGCTTTATCTGAAAGAAATTACGCTTCTAATGTGAAAAAAATGCCATTGAATGAAATTCAGCTTTTGAAGCTTCCTCGTATAAAATTTTTGCAGAAATCTAATTATCAAGGCTATTCAAGACATTTTGAAGAAGATTACAAGAAATTTACCAATAAAATTATTGAAGAAGGAACAAAACCAAATGAATCCCAAACAACTTCAGAATTATTGAAGAATTTTTCATTTAATGCTATTGAAGATAACAGCCCAAATCTCATGAATAAAACAGAAAATGATATCTTGAACAATAATATCAAAATAAAAAATTATGTGATGAAAAAAGAGTTCAAAAGAAATAAAAATGAATATTGTTCAAATCATTTTGAAAAGATTATTGCTGATAAAAACGCTCAAAGTTTCCTTGAAAGCGAAGGAATAGCACTTTCACCAATGATACACAAAAAGATAGCTCATCTCCCTAAACAAGAGGAATTTGATCAAGAAGATGATGAAGTTTTTTCATTCTTGAATGAATATTTGGACTTTATTTATATTGGAAATGAAGAAAACGAGTTTTTAAAAGTAAAAAAGTGTTAATATTTCTTATTTTATTTTTGATTTCTTTCTATAAATTTTTTAAATTAGTTCAGAAAAGTTTGGCTTCTTCATGTTTTGAATCACATTTTGAAAGGAAGTCTTGATGAATTTCAAGACAATCCAAATGAAATAGAAGAAGATGAAAACAAAAATAAGACTAGAAATAAAGGTTTCACCAGATGCAAAGTTTTGATATTAACCCCATACAAAAGAGATGGTTATGAAGTAGTTCATTTTTTTTTAATTTTATAAAAAAAAATATTTAAAGATAATCATGGATTTGATTGAATATTTTAGCAAGGGAACTTTAAAAAAAACAAGTCATAAAACAAGATTTATGCAAGAATTTGGAGTTCAAGATGTAAGAAAATCACTGTTTATTTCATAATCTTAAAAATTTGAATAAAAAAAGGCTGAAACTCAAGATGATTTTAAAATTGGACTAAGTTTTGCAAATAAGAACATCAATTTATATTCCCCATTTACCAAATCTGATATCATTATTGGTAGAAAAAATAAAAAATTCCCATTAATTTATAATTTTTTTAGCTTCACCTTTGGGTTTAAGACTAGTAACAGGGGCAAAAGGTGATGAAAATAGAGAGTTTTCATTTCTTTCTTCGATAGAAATACTTATAATTGATCAAGCTAACATGCTATTTATGCAAAATTGGCAGCATGTCGAAGAAATAATTCAAATAATGAATAAAACTCCTAAATACAAAGAAATGACAAATAGTTTAGATGAAATTCGAGAATTTCATTTTGAGAATCTGAGCAAATTTTATCGCCAAACAATCGTTTCAACACAATATAATTTCCCTGAATTGAATTCTCTCAACATCAGATTCTTTAGTAATTATAAAGGATGCTTGCAAAATAAATTAACATATCTACCTGTTGTTTTGGAATCATTGAATAATTTTTCTGTTGAATTCATGAAAATCGAATTGAATAGTTTCGAAGATGATTTTGTGCAACGTTTTGAATTCTTCAAAAACAAAGTATTTTTTCTTTCTGAAAATCAAATTTTTTAAAGCTTTTATACAAAGATATGGCTAAAAATTAATGATAGACAAGATATGAATAAAACTGTCATTTTTGTGAATAGCTATTATGAATACATTAAGCTCAGAAATTATTTCAAGTTCATTAGTTTTCATTTAAATTATATTTTATTTTTTTTTAAATCAGGAAATCAAATAGTTTTGTTCAAAATGTATGTGAATATACACCCAAAAGCACAATTCAAAGTCGATTATCTCAATTCAATAAAAAGCAAATACCTTTTCTTCTGTTCAGTGAAAGAGCCTATTTCTTCAAAATGTAATTATACTAAAGAAATCTATTTAAATGATTTTCAGATGTGAATTAAAAAATGTGTGCAATATAATTTTTTATTCATTGCCAAAGAATGATTTTATCTTTAAAAATAAAGTCAAATGCATTTTTTCAAAGTATGATGCGTTCTTCTTAGAAAAAATTGTTGGAACTGAAGGAATGAAAGAGTTTCTAGCTGAATATAATAAGGCTTCAACTTTTATTGTGTAAAAACTCGAAGTTTGTTCTATTATCTAATAAATAAAGAAAAATATCATGGTTTTCTTAAAAACAAAAAAATTAACACAAAAATATTATTTTTTTTTTCAAATGAAAAAATTAAATGTTTTTTTAAAAAGGCTTAAATTGTTTGTTTTTCAAAATAATTAACACAAAAATTTCTATTTTTTTTTGTGAAAAAAAAACCTTAATTTTTTTCTTCTTTTAAATTAAAGATTTTTTTTTTTGTTGACAAAAAAATAAAAATGCTCCCAAAATATAATTTGCAAAATCTGGAAAATTATAAAATAATAGACTATTTACCAATACTCGAGCAAAATGAATTAGATTATGTTTATCGACCGAATGATGATACTTATTTGTTATTGGACGCTTTAAAAATGGATTTTGAAGAAATAATGAAATCAACTGAATCAAAAATAATCCTTGAAATTGGGTAATAATTTAATGATAAAACTTATATATAATAAATAGATGTGGGTCAGGGCTAATTATAAATAATTATGCCTATTGGTTAAATGCATTCTCCAAAGAGAATTCTAATTATTTTTTAGCAACTGATATTAATTTTGATGCATGTCATTTGACCAAAAGATTTTCGGATTTCTATCAAGTTTTCTTACTATAAATAAGAATAAAGCAATAATTTTATAGAATGGAATAGAAGTATTCAATGATGATATAGTTTCATCAATATTTAGAAAAATTGAAGGAAAAATTGACATTATAATAAGCAATCCTGTAATAATCCTTAATATTTAGTTATTTATCTTATTGTCTTGCTTAATTTATTTTAGCCTTATGTGCCTACAAGTGAGGAAGAATTAATTCTCGCTCGAGAAAAAATAGCAGAAAAAAATATTAATTTGATGAATGAAGCCGCCAATACTAAAATTAAAATTAATTGCATTGATGTTTCCTTTGCTGGAGGCATTGATGGAAACCAAATAACCGATCAAATAATAGCATTTTCAGAGGTTAAAGCAATTATTTGCTTCTTGAAACTTAAATTTAATTCATAGAAAATACTTAGATCAGGAGGAATTTTATATTTGTTGCTGATAGAGGAAAACAAGCCTGATTTGATTTTTAAATCAATGCAAAATAAATTTTACATTGAGGTCTAATAATTAAATTAAATAATTTTGTTTAAATTTTTTACCATAGCTGCTTTTAAAGAAGACATTTTCAAATGAAAAGCAATATATATTTAAATTTACAAAAAAATAAATTAATTTTTAATTTTTTTAAGCATCTATTTGTTAAAAAAATCATGAATCTAAAATAAACCTTTAACTTAAAAAAAAAATGAAAAACTAACCATATTTTGTAATTTTTTATGCACCTTTGAATAAAAAAACATCGTTTATATTTCAATATAGGTATTAATATATTTTCCATTTAAAATTACAGGCAATATCTCTTTATTATGAATAATTCCATGTCTAGCCAATGTAAATAATTTATTTTCAATCAAGATTGGATAGCCATATTCCATGAAATCTTGTGAGGATTCATCAACTTTTAAGGGTCTTTGTATTAAACTAATATTGATTTTTTTCTGAGAAATGAAAAAAATCAATCTTGGATGTGTTAAGATAATATTTTTTCCATCTTCACATAAATCGATATTTTTTACAATAAATTCAAATCTATTCATGCTTCTTAAGAAAACAATGCACAGATAAATCAAAACAACATAAAATAAACATCTGAACCATTTTCTATTCAAATAATGCAGACGAAAACGCTTAGAAAATTTGTAAATCAAAAAACCTAGAAAAAAAGTTATGATAAAAAGCACAGCTCGGGCAGAATGGTAACTATCATTCTCATATATTTTGCAAATACTATCAATAAAAACCAATCTTTCTTTTGGCTCGTATAAAACTTCTTGAGCTATTGAATTTTCGACCACTAATTCCTGTTTTTGGTCGCATATATTATCGAATTCCTGGTTTTCTTGTTTTTTTTTATGACGAATCGCAAAGGAAATGTTGTTGGAGAGCTGTTTCACTTGAATTTGTTTCAAATAACCCACATGAAAGTCATTGCGTGGGGAAAAAAATAATTTTGTGCGATTCGCTACTCTTAATAACTTTAAAATTTTCATCACCGCT
>JFJP01040537.1_pt1 | contig 29025 bp, 20 predicted proteins | sample 431651 | NCBI WGS metagenome assembly JFJP01 (sample SAMN02602958, study PRJNA72255) | Microbial mat metagenome, whole genome shotgun sequencing project. | biome: fresh water; feature: sink hole; material: water; isolation source: purple microbial (photo- and chemosynthetic) mats found in... | reverse complement strand
ATTTTAAATTTTTTACGGCCGGATCATCGCTGGCTACAGTTTTGTTTATTCTTACATCACTCGGATTTTCGGCTTTCGTAAACAGCTATGGGCAATACAACAAACTATACGGGTCGATCGGAACCCTTATGGTAATCCTGTTGTGGCTTTACCTTAATTCAATTGCAATACTTATCGGCTTTGAGCTGAATGTCAGCATAAAAGCCGCGAGGGCTGAAGATGAGGAAAGGAATCACACTGTCAGCTGCAATGAAGAAACTGCCTGACAAGCTTGCTTATCTCATCATTCCGGTTATAAAGCTTTTCACTTAATCCCTTGTCGTCGAAAGCCTTGAGTCTGGATATAACATTATCAATTACTCCAGCAGGAAACACGCCATCCCTTTCAAAATATGCCCTCTGCTCTCCAAGGCATTCAGCTGATTCCCAGCATGAGGCAGGGAGTGATTCAAGCACCTTCTTTTCAGAAGTATCATGTGACTTGAAAATATTATAATTAACATAAAGATCATCAGCCATCTTTAGCCCGTTTTCCATCTCAAGTCCATGTTCAACAGCAACAACAAGCCCTGCAAAAAGTTTGTAAATATCTGCTGAACCGTCGGGCGACCTGAGTTCAACTGTCTGTTTTGACGGCATGTCTTTAAATTCTGTTTTATCGGCCGGATTAGCATCCTTAATCATATTCATGGCACCATTCCATCCAAGAGGAACTCTTATCAGGACAGATCTGTTCCTGTCGCCCCAGCAAATGTTTGTCGGGGCTTCCTGGTGAGGAACCAGTCTCAGATATGATGTTGGTATTGTATTGCCGAATGCTGTAAGCGATTTTGACAGATCGAGAATTCCTGCCATCATTTTTTTTGCAGTGTCGCTGAGCTTTCCATTGGCGACCATCTGGTTAATACCATTTTTCTCGAGCATCATGTGGATATGCATTCCTGAACCGGCCTTACCGACTGTAATCTTCGGGGCGAAACTTACTTCAACACCATTTTCAGCGCCAAGGGCTCTTATTATCCATTTGGCAATAAGAAGCTGGTCAACCGCCTCATCGATCTCAACAGGCAGAAATTCAATCTCATGCTGCTCGTAATCTTCACCGTCTTTTGTAAAACTGCCTACCTCTGAATGGCCATATTTTATCTTGCATCCGGCCTTGGCGCATAACAGAAGAGCCTCTATTCTCAGATCCTCAAATTTCGCAAAAGGTCTTGCCTGATGATACCCCTTCTGGTCGACAAGAGGATAGAGGTCATCGTGAAATGATTTAATGTAGTACTCCAGTTCGCCGAAAGCCTTCATTTTCAGTCCGGTTTTTTTTGTAAAACGGGAATATGCTTTTCTTAGAATATTCTCAGGGGCACTCTCGAGAGGTTTTCCCTCATTATCATAAAAAGAACATAGAATCTCGAGGGTAGGAATTTCGGTGAAAGGATTAACAAACGCTGTTCTGTAGCGAGGCACTACATAGAGGTCACTTGAGCCGGATCCGATGAAAGAGAAAAGACTTGATCCGTCAACACGTTCACCGGCAGTCAGGATAGATTCCAGATGATCTCTGCTGAAAGGAACGAAATTAAGTGACTTCAGTTTGCCGTCATCGGCAACATATCTGAAGTTTACCATCCCTATTCCTTTAGCCTCAATAAATTTTATTATGTCTTCACGTGTAAAATGGTCAGATGGCTTTTTCAGAAACTGAACAAGCTCATTTGGATTAAGCAGAACATCGTTATTATTCATAATTAAGCAAATGGGATTAAACAAGAGGCTAAAGATAAACATCTTTATAATGAAAATATCTGACAAATATCTTGTCTTCCTGCTTGCTTTTATCAGGTTAACTCATACTATTTACAATTTTGAAAATAATTTTATTACTTTCGGGGCGACAAACCCGCCGTAATGAAAAAATGGATTTCATTTTTATTCTTGCTTACTCTGATAAGTTGCAAGGAAAAACAACCGGAGACTTATTTCACAAATGAGCTTGCATCGAAATACTTTAAGAGTGTTGAAGAAATCTGTAACCTCGACAACGGCAAGCTCTGGGGTCATAATCTTTACGGACCAATAATCTATGTCGAACGCACAACACGGAGAATAGTCGCCAACAGCCCCGACAAGGAAAATCTACTCAAAGGGAAAGATGGCATCTACAACGGAATTTATCCTAAAGAACTTATTGTAAGCAATGCGCCTGTAGTATTCGGCTCAGCACCCTTTGCAATGGCACCCCTTCCGCCGGAAGAAGAGGAATACAGAATAAAATCACGTGCAATACACAGTTTGTATCATAGTTTTCAGATGTCAAAAGGAATTGCTCCGGCAACCTTTAATGTACCTGTAATGGATGAGAAACAGGCCAGACTATGGCTTAAGCTTGAATTAAAAGCATTGAAAAAAGCTATTCTTTCGGAGAATGAAGAGAGGCAGCTCGCAATTCGTGATGCTTTAATCTTCAGGGGCTCAAACAGGGAATTCTACAGCAAATATGCAACTGAGGAAAACAGGTTTGAAACATATGAAGGACTGGCAACATTCACCTATACACTACTTTGCACAAATTCGCAACAGGAATTCAGAAAAAGAATCTTTGAGAATCTCGAACGTTTATATTCAATGCCTTCATATGCAAGATCATATGGTTTTACTTACGGGGCTCTTTACGCCACGTTGATGTACGAAAAAGGATTTGATTTCAGAACTATAACAACCGATAATGTAGACCTTGGAAAGACTGTTCAGCAACTATATAATATTGAACTACCTGAAATATGCAGAGATGTGGCCGGCAGCCTGGCCATTAATTATGATATTGATGCAATTAACAAGGAGGAGGAAGCACGTCTGGCAGAAATAAACAAAAGGATCCATGGTCTTGTAAGCACCTTCACCGAAAAACCTGTTGTATTTCTTGAACTTGAAAGCCCGTATTTTGACTTTGAACCTGAAAACGTTCATCCTCTTGATACACTTGGAACACTGTACAGCGCAATGAGAATTTCAGACAACTGGGGCAAGCTTACCGTTGATGAAGGTGGATGCCTGGTATCCAACAATTTTAAATATCTGCGGATTACTGCAAAAGGATTAAAAGAGGAGAAAAACCGTCTCTCCGGCGAAGGCTGGCACCTGATTCTCAATGATAACTGGGAACTTGTACCGGTTGAAGATAATTATTTTGTAAGGATACTGATGCCTTGAAAACTGTCAAAAAGTCTTGCAGTCATGCGGTCTTGCAGTCTTTCGACTTTAAGGACTTTATAGACTTTTTAACTCCCTGACTCTTTCCTCCAGTGATTTTATCTTCGACTCCGCGTCGCTCTTCTTTTTGTTCTCGAGATCAAGAACAGTTGCCGGAGCATTCTGAACAAACCTTTCGTTCCCCAGTTTCTTCATTACATTTACAAGAAAACCTTTGTGATATTCAATCTCTTCAGCTATTTTTTTGAGTTCCCCCTCAACATCAATTTTCCCCTCCATCGGGATAAAATACTCGGTAGTTCCAACCATAAAGGAAAGTGCTCCCTCCTGCTTATCAGTAACAAATGTGATATCAGATATATTACACATTTTCTTCAAAACGGAAAGATTATCACAATTGAAAGAGTCTTTATCAGAGCGTATCATAAGTTTCAAGGGATCCCTGACAGGGATCTCCTTGCTTTTCCTGACGCTTCTTACAGCACTTATTGTCTCTTTTGCATATTCAAATTCTGATAACAGGTTTTCATCATATCCTGATGCTTCAGGCATAAGTGAAATCATAAGGCTTTCACCATCTTTCCTTTCGCCGAGCATCTGCCAGATCTCTTCTGTAATGAATGGCATAAACGGATGGACTATCATCATCAATTTCTCTAAAGAAGCAATCGCGGAATTGTAAGTTTTAATGTCAACAGGTTTCTGATACTCTGGTTTTATTATCTCTAGATACCAACCAGAAAATTCATCCCAGAACAGCTTATAGGTTGTCATAAGCGATTCTGAAATCCTGAACTTTCTAAAATTTGAGTCTATTTCAATAAGCGATTTATTCAGCATCTCGTCGAACCACTTAACAGCAATTGCGGAAGATTCGGGCTGCGCAATGCTGCTATCAACTTCCCAACTTTTTACAAGCCTGAAAGCATTCCAGATCTTGTTGGCAAAGTTCCTCCCCTGTTCAGGAAGAGAGTCCTCGTACAAAAGGTCATTGCCTGCAGGAGAACAAAGAAGCATGCCGACACGCACGCCGTCGGCGCCATATTTCTCGATAAGATCGATTGGCTCAGGCGAGTTTCCGAGTGATTTCGACATCTTCCTTTTCTGCTGATCGCGAACAAGTCCTGTAAGATAGACATTGCTGAATGGCTTTTCACCCCTGTATTCATATCCCGATATTATCATTCTGGCAACCCAGAAAAACAGAATTTCAGGAGCAGTAATAAGGTCATTTGTAGGATAATAGTATTTAATATCCTCATTATCGGGATTGTTTATTCCGTCAAATGCAACAATAGGCCAGATCCATGAGGAGAACCAGGTATCAAGCACATCTTCATCCTGACGCAGATCTCCCTCAGAAAGTGAATTATTGCCACTTTTCTTTCTTGCCATTGCAAGCGCCTCTGTAATGCTCTCAGCTACAACAAACTCGGTATTGCTGTAATAATAAGCCGGTATGCGGTGTCCCCACCATAACTGACGGCTTATGCACCAGTCTCTTACATTCTCCATCCAGTGACGGTACAGGTTCTTGAACTTTGCAGGATGAATCTGAACATCATCATTCATAACTGCATCGAGTGCGGGCACAGAGATATCCTTCATCTTAAGGAACCACTGAAGCGAGAGTCGTGGCTCAATAACTGCATTTGTGCGTTCCGAACGTCCGATCTTATTATTGTAATCCTCAACTTTAACAAGGTTGCCCGATTTCCGCAGTTCTTCCTCAGCAAGATCCTTAGCTTTAAACCTGTCGATTCCGGCAAACATTCCTGCCCGTTCACTTATTGTACCATCTTCATTGAAAACATCAATTGATGGCAGGTTGTGACGCAGTCCTATCTCGTAGTCATTTATGTCGTGGGCGGGAGTTATCTTAAGACATCCTGTTCCGAATTCAGGATCAACATAGCTGTCGAAAATAAATGGCACCTCGCGGTTTGCCATCGGAACGATTACCTTTTTCCCCTTAAGGTGCTTGTATCTTTCATCATCGGGATTGGCACAGACAGCAGTATCTCCGAGTATAGTTTCGGGACGCGTTGTTGCAACCATGACCCAGCCATCCTCGCCAACGATTTTATATCTTACATAATAGAGTTTCGATTTCTCATCAGTGTAGTTTACCTCCTCATCAGAAACGGCAGTCATCGCCTGAGGATCCCAGTTTACCATTCTGACACCCCGATAGATAAGTCCTTTATTGAACAGGTCAACAAATACTTTTATTACCGAATCATACCTCTTTTCATCCATTGTAAAAAGAGTACGGTTCCAGTCGCACGATGCGCCCAGACGCTTAAGCTGCTCGAGTATTATGCCGCCGTGCTTGTTTGTCCACGACCAGGCATGCTCAAGAAACTCATCACGTGTAAGATCCTTTTTTTCAATTCCTTCTGACTTAAGTTTGGCAACAACTTTTGCTTCAGTTGCAATAGAGGCGTGATCGGTTCCCGGAACCCAGCAGGCATTTTTACCCTGCATGCGGGCACGGCGGACAAGCACATCCTGAATTGTGTTATTCAGCATATGTCCCATGTGAAGTACTCCTGTCACATTTGGAGGAGGAATTACGATAACATATGGTTCTCTATCATCAGGTGTGCTGCTGAAAAAACCATTTTTCATCCAGTAACTATACCATCTGCTCTCCGCTTTCCCGGGTTCGTATTTTGAAGGAATCTCCATCGCTGTTCTTTCTTTGTTGTTAAAAAATCGAACTGCAAAAATATGAAAATAAACTATACTTTTTTATAGCGAAAGGGAGAAACGGTGAAGGGGAGAAAGGGAGATTAGGGTAAAGAGCTCAGGGCACAGGGCAGGATCAACTTTGCGAACTTTGCTAACCTTTGTGAGCTTTGCGGTTAAAAAAACTTATTAATCCAATAAACTGCTTTTGATCATATATTACAATATTCAAATTGTTTACTTTTGCATCGCATAATAAATATAAGAGCCATGCCATCAATATCCGAGAAAGGCAAAGCAATGCCGGCATCACCAATCAGGAAACTGGTTCCCTACTCAGAGGAAGCAAAAAGAAAAGGGAGAAAAGTTTATCATCTTAATATCGGACAACCCGATATCCCGACTCCTGAGGTTGCCCTGAATGCACTCCGCAATATCAATCTTAAAGTATTGGAATATAGTCATTCAGCCGGCAACGAATCGTACAGAAAGAAACTTGCAGGATATTACCAGAAGATCGGCATCAACATCGATCATACCGAAATGCTAATTACAACAGGTGGCTCCGAGGCAATTCTCTTTGCCCTTATGTCGTGTGTAAATCCCGGTGAAGAGGTAATAACTCCTGAACCTTTTTATGCTAACTATAATGGTTTTGCAACAACAGCAGGAATTAAAATTGTTCCTGTAAAATCCTATATAACAGAAGATTTCGCCCTGCCACCAATTGAGGATATTGAAAAAAAGATAACCTCAAAGACAAAGGGAATAATAGTCTGCAACCCCAATAATCCAACCGGTTACCTGTATTCAAAGGAGGAACTTATAAAACTTCAGGAAATAGTTAAGAAACATGATCTTTTTCTTTTCGCCGACGAAGCATACCGCGAATTCTGCTATGATGGTGCCGAGCATTTCTCAGCAATGAATCTGAAAGGAATTGAGAACAATGTTATAATGCTCGACTCTGTATCGAAACGCTATTCCGAATGCGGCGTAAGGATAGGTGCACTGATATCAAAAAACAAAGAGGTTATTTCCACTGCCCTCAAGTTTGCTCAGGCTCGTCTCTCCCCACCCGGACTAGGACAGATTGCAGCTGAAGCGTCAATTGATACTCCTGCAGATTATTTCGAGGGAGTAAACAAGGAATACACCGCCCGCAGAAACTATATGGTTGAAGCCCTTAATAAGATCCCGGGTGTTTATTGTCCCAAACCAAAAGGTGCATTTTATACAGTCGTAAAACTTCCTGTTGATGATGCTGATAAGTTTGCACAGTGGCTCCTTGAGGATTTTGAATATAATAACCAGACTGTTATGGTGGCTCCGGCCTCAGGTTTCTATTCAACACCCGGTGCAGGAAAAGATGAAGTCCGCATTGCCTATGTTCTAAAGATTGAAGATCTTAAGAGCGCAATGATGATACTTGCCGAGGCGCTTAAGGTTTATCCGGGGAGGGTTTAGCCCCCCTGCCCCCCTTGAGGGGGGTTCATCACTACAACTAACAGTAATTCAAAGCTAAGTGAAGTTTGCAACTTCGCTTTTACAATACCAATGTTATTTTACGACGAAGTCACAGACTTCGCCGAGCAAAGGACTTGCATGACCTGCAAGACCTGCACAACAACTACTTATACAGTAAATATTTCTTCCTGATTAAACTGAACTTCTCAAGTCCCGGCTTCCAGCTATCCCGTATTTCCTTTGCCGTCATGCCTTTCTGAATCTGTTCCCTTATTACCGGTCCACCTGAAAGAGTGTCGAAATACCTGATAAAAAATTTATCCTTATCAGGGAAATCAAGGTAAGCTGATATAAGATATTCAAGTCTTATTACCGGTTTTGGAACTATCCTTTTTTCCAGTGCATTGCGCAGATCGGTACCATAGCATTTTACACCCAGAAGTGGCGGGTTTTTAGCTCCCGGAACACTTTCAGGAGTGAAGCTGAATCCCCTGTCGGGAAGCAGAGGAGATCCGAAAACCTGAAACGGGTAGGCTGTGCCTCTTCCCAGAGAAATATTTGTTCCTTCAAAGAAACATGTTGAGGGATAAAGATATATGGAGTTCTGATTAGGAAGGTTTGGAGAAGGTTTCACGGGTAGTTCATATAATGTTTTATGAGTGTAATTCTTACACTTAATAACAGTAAGATCACATTTCACGCCATCTTTTAGCCATCCCTCGCCGTTTATCATTCCGGCATATTCACCAACAGTCATGCCATGGACAATCGGAACGGGGTGCATTCCAACGAATGAAGTATACGCAGTATCGAGGATATTACCATCAACATAAAAACCGTTTGGATTTGGTCTGTCGAGAACAATGAATTTAACATTGTTCTCCGCGCATGCTTCCATAACATAATGCATTGTTCCCATATAGGTGTAGAAGCGAACACCAACATCCTGTATGTCAAATAATACAACATCTATACCGGCAAGATCTTCCGGTGTAGGCTTCTGGTGCCTGCCATAAAGACTTATCAACGGAAGTCCTGTAACCGGATCTTTTCCGTCCTCAATAAGCTCGCCGGCATCAGCCATGTTCCTGAAACCATGCTCAGGTGCAAAAATTGCTTTTATATTTATCCCGGCAGAGAGAAGATTATCAACCAGATGATTCGGGCCTACCATTGATGTCTGGTTGGCGACAACAGCAACAGATTTACCTTCAATCAGTCCTCTGTACAACTCGAATTGATATGAACCGGGAACAGGGCTCTTTTTTGCGCTGCAACAAACCGAAATTGCCACTAAAATTGAACCTATCAGCAATAAGCGTTTCTTAAATTTGAGACCTTATACTGAATATGAATTTACCGTATTTTATAGCTGAAAGGCTCATTAAGGGCAGAAAAACGGAGACCTCATTCTCAAGACCGATAAATGTAATTGCGATTACAGGTATCGCTCTCGGACTTGCGGTTATGATCCTTGCCGTAGCTATCCTTACCGGCTTCAAAAATGAGATCAGAGATAAGGTTGTAGGTTTCGGTTCACATATTCAGGTTATGAATTTTGATTCGAACATCTCTTTTGAAACTGCTCCGGTAAGCGATACTCAGGATTTTATTCCGAAGATTAAGCAGACACCCGGCATACGACATCTCGAGGTATTTGCAACAAAAGCCGGAATAATAAAAACCGACGATGAGATCCAGGGTGTTGTTCTGAAAGGTATTGGCAGTGATTTTGACTGGAGCTATTTTGCCGGCAATATGATTGATGGATCTGTTTTTACAGTTTCAGACACCCTGAGAACCGATAAGGTTATTATTTCAAAAAAGATCTCAGAGTTGCTCCGTCTTAAAACAGGCGATACAATAAAAATGCTCTTTGTGCAGAAACCCGCCAGGATGCGTTCATTTAAAATAAGCGGAATATACGAAACAAGCCTTGAGGAGTTTGACAAGATCTATGTGTTCTGCGATATTGCTCATATTAAAAGACTTAATGGCTGGGAAGATGATCAGGTGAGCGGTTTCGAAATTTTTATAGACGATTTTGACAAACTTGATGAGATGACTCTGGCAGTAAGGGATGCAATCGGTTACAAAATTGCAGAGGACGATACAAAGTTCAAGGTTACCAACATCAGGACCAGATACCCCCAGATCTTTGACTGGCTTAACTTTCAGGATGTCAATGTTATTATTATTATCCTTCTAATGCTTGTTGTGGCCGGTTTCAATATGATATCCGGACTGCTCATACTTATTCTTGAGAAAACAAACATGATAGGCATACTGAAAGCTCTTGGCTCAGAGGATAAAACTGTCAGAAAAGTATTTCTGTATCAGGCTGCTTACCTTATCGCAAAAGGACTCTTCTGGGGTAATCTTATCGGCATTGGTCTTGCTTTCATTCAGCTCAAAACAGGAATCATTTCACTCGACCCTTCATCATATTACATAAAAACGGTACCTGTAAATCTTGAACTGATTCATATTTTTCTTCTTAATGCCGGTACCATGGCTGCTATCATCCTTATGCTCCTGGTCCCCTCGCAACTCATCAGCAGAATTACTCCTGTAAAAGCTATCAGATACGATTAGGTCATGCAGGTCTTGCAAGTCATGCAAGTCATGCAGGTCTTGCAGGTCCTGAAGTTCTCCGGCTCTGAGCCCCGTGCCCTGTGCTCTGTGCAACTACCAGATCCTCCAGTCCGATCCTACAGCATCGCGCCTTGCAGTAGGTTTCTGATTTCCGCCGGTCATAATCTCAACCTGAGTGATTGAGTAATTTTTTAACTCAGAAATAGTTATCTTTTTGTCTTTGTTTTTATCGGCAGCCCTGTTTTTCAGGCCATTAATGATGCTGTAAGTAAATACTCCGTTATTCCATTTTGGAGATTCAAGTGCGTAACCTTTTCCGGCAGCAGCTGAAATAACAACTGTTCCGGTTCCCTTATCGAGTCCTGCAAATAACTCCTGCATTAGCTCGAACGAATTGTTCAGACTGGAACCTGATGCTGCAACATTTGTGTTAACTCCTTTAAAATTATACTCTTTGATATTTCCCCTGAAAGTTATGTTTGACGAACTCTCTACATTCTGAGCAAGCAGGTTCAAAGGTTCTTCCTTGTCAACTTCCCCGCTGTGACAGGCATCCATCATCATTAGTTTCCTTCTGGCAGGTATTGAGTCGAGCAGGCTTTCCATATCATCAAAAGAGATCCCTCGTGTTTCAGGATTGCTGAAGTCAATATCGTATGTCGCAAAATAGAAATCAAGGTCTTTGTTTAGCAGTCCGTGTCCCGAAACAAAAACTACAACCTCATCATCGGCTTTCGATGTTAGAAGTCGTTTTTTTACCTCGAAAAAGTTTTCACGGGTGGCATTCTTATTGAACAGAGTGTCAAAGTATACAGTTCCGAAGTTGTCCTGCGATAATGTTCCGGGACTAAAAAGATTTGCGATATCCTTCCCGTCTTTAACAGCATACTGAAGATTGTAGCGCGAATCCTGATAATCCGATACACTCATCGCAATAATGTAAAGGTCGGGCTTAACAGGAGCATCAGGATTATAGGCAATATCAACTGATCTTTTCAGCGACTCCACACCCTTTTCATTCATGCACGAAACCTGAATTCTGTTGTTCCCGGAAGACAGAGGAACAGAGAGTGTTTTGTTAACAGAATCCGAAGATTCAGCTTTCAGTGAGATTCCGTTTGTGCCATACAGAGGTACGTCATTAACCCATACATTAAACCTGTCAAGATTGTACTTGCTGTCTGTTCCGCATATTTTTAACTGAACCTGTGAATTATCGGTCGTGTATCCGAATTCATCAGAGTTCACAATTTCAATGTCCGGAGTGTGCCATTCAGATGTGAACATCATGTCGCTGAAACCGGCTTTTTTTAACCTCTTTTCATAAGCATTGACGTACATCCTTATGAGAGTAGTATCCTTATTATTAAGAGCAGTCAGAACTTTATCAGGTCTGTTGTATTTCAGGTCGAACTGCTCGAGCGGATAAAAATTTATTCCCTGCTTGAACCCTATTGCATCGAGAGCATTTTTTGGTGCAAAATAATAGTTGTCGGCGGTTATGAAAATTCTTTTATTCCTGTCAACCGGGATTATTGTTAAAAGCAGATTTTTTGAATCCAAATCCCATATTTTCAGAGTTGCATCCCTTGAGGCTGTTATCAGCCGGTTACCTGCTTTGTCAATGTTGGCTTCAGTAATTCCTGAGATATGTCCGTTTACCTTATTATATACATCAATTCCCAAAATCAACGAATCGGCCCTGACTTTTGCCTTATCCGGGGCCAATTTTGCGTTTTTGACTTTAATGCTTTTCAGATCAGATGCCGAATAATAATATTCATAATTCCTGATGTTGGTACGGATAGCAATTCTTCTTTTCTTTCCCGGTTTGGCAGGTTCATACTCACCGGTCTTCTTATATTTTTTTACATACTGGTATCCGTTTGCTGCAATATAATTCTGATCGGCTGATATTGAAATACTGTCGACAAAAACATAAGGATCAACATACATTCCCAGTTTCTGAAGAATATTTTTGAGCAGATAACTGAACCCAAAATTTGATTTATATTTTATCACATCAGTCTGAGTAAGGTCGGAAGTATTTAACTTACTTATATGATTATCATTTGCTGATGTAATAATGCTATTGCCACCATCAGCAAATAAAATATCTGTAATCTTCTGATTGTGGTCCTGAATTGATTTGACCTCAGGGTTTTTATCTGTCAGGTTTATCATTTTTGTGTATCCGAGTTCATTGCCGAAAGCCAGATATTTGCCCGTTTCATCAAGCTCGATGGTTTCGATGGCTGATGCTCTGGCATAAAATCTTTTAACTTCCTGAAATGTATTTGCATCCCAGAGTATTATTGACCTGTCGGAACTTGCGCTGGCAAATATGTTACGCGTCGGATGAACTGCAACGGAATTTACCTCCGAAAGATGGTCTTTCAGTGTCCGGACAAGCTTCTTCTGAATTATGTCGTAAACATAGATTTTACCGTCAGTATTAGTTACCAGATAATTATTATTCAGAGGAAGGAAACCTATGCTGGTAATATCTTCATCCATATAAGGCATAGATGCTGAAAATATCTTATTCTGATCAGCAAGATTAAAGAAACGCACCGTGAAGGAACTGGCAATTGCCATAGTTGAACCTGTAATCTTGAGAGCACTTACAAGGGAATTATTCAGAACAAGTTTCTGAACTTTATCATTCTGAATACCTTTTTCAAGATAAGTGATTTTATTATCTGAAGAGATAAAGCCTATCTGACCGGTCATGTTACAGAATATATACCTGTCATTGGCAGTATCAAAATAAATATCATCTGATTTATCACTTATAATGTCGGTTACTTTTTTAGAGTAAATATTATACTGTACCAGATTGGCGGCTGAGATATAAGCCTCCGAATTGTTTTTAAAAAGGAGTGTGGTTACAGGTGCCCCAAAGGAATGATCAGCAAGTCTTACAGATTTGCCAATATCCCACACTGTAATATTCCCGGAACTCGTTCCGGCCAGCAATTTTGTATTATCAGGAGTAAAAGCTATGGCAGAAACTATTTCACTTTCAGCGAGACCACTGTAATAGAAACTAGTAATCTGTGTCAGACAGGTCATATCCCATATGCAGATCCGATTTTGGTTGTCTGAGCTGGCAAGAAAGTTGCCGTCAGCACTAAATACAACCTTCATAATAGGAGCAACATGGCCTGTCTGTAATGAAAGTTCTGTCTGCTGCCCTTTTATAAAGGAAGAGATTAAAAATGAGAAAGATAATATTAACAGCTGGGTTTTCTTCATCCGTTAGATTGGTTTTTCAAGGTATACAGGGATCCAGCTCCATTTGTAAAACTTTGAAGTATAATAATATAGATATACGCCCGTTGAATATTTGGGATTAAAGTAATTAGGTGCTCCTATAGTCATTTTTACAAACACCCTGTAAAACTGCAAATTCATTTTCAGGAGTTTTGTAAGACCAAGAAAAACAGACGATGACTGATAAGCACTGCTCATATAAACCGAAAAACCTCCGGTCTTGGCAGATAGCTGGCGAAGTGCAGCAAGGTCAACATTTGAAGTCGAATGAATAAGCCATATAACATTGATTTTAACATTGTTCTGATTTGCAAGATCTATGACCTCAGGAAGAGTTAATTTGCTTTTGCCATCATCCTTATTGCGGACGAAAAGTGTTATGGACTTGTTCTGGGAAACCTTGCCTGCCAGATATAGTATTGCAGATTCGAGTCCGTCGTATAGAGCTGCAGTTCCTCCCTGCTTATGTGTAAGGTCGAGCAATCCGCCTGCTGTCGCGGAATTCCAGTGATCTGACGGCTCAGGATTAATTATATCAAGAACATTATGGGTCAGGTCTTTTCGTTTGTAAGATGAAAAAACAACTTTTCCCTGACCTTCAAGAGTTCTGTAGAATCCGTTAAATGCCTGAAAACGCTGATTATAATAATCTGTTGAATCGAAACTTTCGGGATAACTGCTCTGATCTATAAGGAACATTGTAAGGAAATCCGGTGCAGGAATTGTATCGACAAATTCCACTTTTTCGACAATATGATTCACCCAGGTGTTATTAGCCGTAAAAGTTGTCAGGTAATCAATAAACTTGAAGGAGGAATCTGGCAGTCCTGTATACTCCTGTATTTCATTTGTTTCATTGTCGCCTATAATTACAGCAAGATCGAGATTAAAATGTATTTCCCTGAGATCGTAGGATTCTATTCTTGTCCCAAGCAAAACCGGCACATCTTTTCTGAACGGAAGAGCCGGTTCTCCGGCAGGTTCCTGACAGGAGGAAACAAGCAGGGGCAGTAAAACAAACAGAATCCATTTAAAAGCTCTTGATCCCATAGTCAATTGTTATTCTTCAGGCTGGTATATATAATGTTTCCTTAATTTACTGAACTTCGTGTACACTGACATTCCAAAAGCCAGGTTACTGTAAAAGATCTCCGACTTGCCTACTCTTATGTTGTATTTTGTGTAAAATGAAAAGAAATCACCTCGGTATCCATAACCAAGTATCAGGAAGTTATATGCCTTATCAAGGCCCAGCTGTTTCTGCAATTCGGCTCTTCCGGTCCATAGTGTTTTAAAACTTTTATCATCCGAGAAATCCTCCCTGTAGAAATAAGGCATAGATCTTCCGAACCCAATTTCTATGTAAGGTCTTACAAAGGTTTCGCCTTTCAAAATATAGCCAAAACTGGCGGCCAGTTCTGTTCTCTGATACTGGATTCTGGAATAATAATCTGCAAATGAATTAATAAAGAAGCGGCTGTAATCGACAATCAGGTTCAAACCGTAATTCTGCTGAAAACTGCCCGGTGCCTGTAACCTTTTCAGATAGTATCCCTTATATGAGTAGTCTGAAAAGACGATATCGCCCGGGAAACGCGTGATATGAAACCCGTACAAGTCCATATTGAAACCGGTATTTATCCTCTGAGCTCCTGCAACAGTTGTTAGAAGAAATAAAATGAATAAAAAACCGGCCCGTTTGAAGCAGTTCATTTTTTGTTACTGAAAAGAAGTTAAAAAACCCGATCCCGTCCTGAATTGAAAACTGATTATGAACAGTCACCAAATTAATAAAAAAATAACATCAAATTATTTTACATGATTAATTTAACTTTTCTTAACCGAAACTGAGACAGAAAACTGTTTCAGTACCGGGGATGGAGCTTACTTTCAGTGAACCGCCATGGACCTTCATTATCTGTTTCGACACGCTAAGCCCTATTCCTGATCCGTTCTGGCGTGTTGTGAAGAAGGGGATGAATATTTTATCAAGCATATCTTCCGTTATTCCGGGACCATTATCCGTAACGCATATTTCGGGATAATCATTTAAAGTAAGTGCTGCAGCAAGAGTTATATTACAATCAGGATTTTTTTCATTTGCCTCAACTGCATTTTTAAGAAGGTTTATAAGGACCTGGCTTATAAGATTCTGATCGGCAAATATTTCCAGATTTTCATCCTTAATAATTATTACTAATTCTTTATTACTGCTATTCTCAAGAGACTCATAGAGGATTCTGACACGGTTAAAAAGTTCAGTAACCTTAAATACCTTTTTCACCGGTTCCGGAACTCTGGTCAGTTTTCTGTATGACTCAACGAACGACATCAGCCCTTTTCCCTGCTCCTTTATAACCCCCAATCCCTGAATAGTAGTTGCAATTGTTTTATCTGTTATGTCAGCCTCGTGGATAACTGACCCACCTCTGCTATAAATCTGATAAAGTGACTCCGAGAGTGAAGTGATAGGTGTTATCGAATTCATTATCTCATGCATAAGTACTCTTATCAGTTTCATCCACGACTCCAGTTCCTTTTCATCAAGTTCGTTTTTTATGTCCTGAATTGAAAGAATAGTAAGTTCGTTAGAATCTGCTTTTATTGAGGTTGCCTTAAGTGAAAGCTGGATCTCCCCTCCGATAGTTCTGAGACCTACAAGGCGTCGTTCAGACGGTTTTATACCCATTATTGCATGAAAAAGTTTCTGATCAATTCTTTCCACCTGTTGCAGATGTGTCAGTACTTCAACAGACAACAGCCTCTTTGCTGATGAATTTGCATGTATTATAAACCCTTTCTGGTCGAATGTTATAATGCCGGCAGCAAGGTGCTCAAGGAGGATCTGGAAATATTGCTCCTGATTCCTGTTTTCAATTCTGAGTTTAAGGATCTGGTCATTTACCCTCTGCATAGACTGATAAAGTTCCCTGAAGCTTTTTTCTCTGGCATCGGAAGGAAAAGTAAGTGTTGAATCGTTGTTCCTTACAGAATCGAAAAAGAATCTGATTTTCCTGTTTGTTGTATTAACATATTTAATAAGGTTAATTGTCAGGGCAATAAGTATCAGAGTAAATATTATTGACATCCTGAGTGAAGGGCTGACTATTGCAAAATAACTCAGGAGCATTGAAAACAGAAGCAAAAGCAATACCCTTATAATTATATTCAGATAAAGATTCCGGCTTATCATCATTCTGCTTTTTTAAGTCTGTTGTACAATGTCTGTCTTGTTATACCAAGCTGTTCCGCCGCAGCAGTAAAGTTGCCGCTGTTCTGTTCAATAGCCTGCCTTATAAGTTGCTTTTCCATCTCTTCGAGCGTACCAACCGGCTGACTTATTGATTGCCAGTTGCTCCTCATGAACAGCTCCTCAGGCTTTAAAACTACTGATTCACTTAATATTACAGCCTTTTCGATTGTATGCTGCAGCTCCCTTATATTGCCGGGCCATGAATACTTCATAAGCTTTTCGGAGGCTTGATGGCTTATCCTCATTTCCGGCTTATTATACCGCGATGTATATTTTTTCAGAAAAAACTCAGCCAGAACCAGAATGTCATTACCCCTTTCTCTCAGAGGAGGAACTTCGATATGAATAGTATTTATACGGTAAAGAAGATCCTCCCTGAATAAACCGGAGTTAACCATTTCGGGAAGATCCCTGTTGGTTGCACAGATGAGTCTGATGTCGGTATTTATGGGCTGATTTGAACCGATACGTGTTACATGCCGGCTCTCGATTGCAGTAAGCAATTTTGACTGCAGATGAACTGAAATGTTTCCGATCTCATCGAGAAACAGAGTTCCTCCGTGGGCTATCTCAAATTTTCCCTGCCTGTTTTCCCTTGCATCGGTGAATGAGCCTTTTACATGACCAAACAACTCACTTTCAAATAATGATTCGCTGAGGGCCCCCATATCTACGGTAACCAGGACCTCCGCAGAACGCTCTGACAGCCTGTGGATCTCCTGTGCGATAAGTTCCTTACCAGACCCGTTTTCGCCTGTAATAAGAATATTTGCATCGGTTTTGGCAACTTTTCTTACAAGGTTAAGTACTTTCATGAGACTTGGTGATGAACCTATTATCGCCTTCTGTTCCCTGTTGAACTCCTTTTTAAGCAGAGTCTCCCTGTCTTTTAGTTTTCGCACCTCTCTTTTTGAAAGGTTTAGCTCGAGGGCAAGCTGAAGAGTCGCTTTTAACTTTTCGTTATCCCAGGGTTTAAGGACGAAATCTGCAGCACCGGCTTTAAGTGCTTTTACTGCGGTGTCAATGTCGCCATAGGCAGTAATCATAACAACTGAAACCTCAGGATTTGATTCTCTTATTCGCTCAAGCCAGTAGATTCCTTCATTACCTGTATTTACCCCTGCCTGAAAATTCATGTCGAGAATTACAAGATTATAATCTCTCTTACGCAGTTCGGCTGTAATAAGATTTGGATTTGTAAGGGTTGTAACAGAGGAAAAAACAGGAGAAAGAAGTATCTCAAGGGTGCTCAGTATACTCCTGTTATCGTCGATTATTAATATGTTTCCTTTCAAATTCATATAATCTTTTTTACCCACTAAATCCCCTAAATGCCTGTTATCAACCCCCTGAATCCTCCAAATGCCTGTTATCAACCCCCTAAATCCCCCAAATGGGGGACTTAAAACCGCTTTAGCCCCCCATTTGGGGGGATGGGGGGTTGCTGTATTTAGTTGACAGTTTCAAAATTAATATTTAAAAAATCTGAAGTCAATAGTCCGTAAAATATTTTTACACTAAATCGTATAATATTTTTACCATTATGCTTTTAATAGTAACATATATTACTGATTACCTTGCATATACAATTTTGGCACTAAATTGGATTATAAATAATAAAACAGAATCCCATGACAGCACCTGATTTTAAATACGCATTAAGAAGCATTACCCGAAATAAGGTTCAATCTTCAATTAGCATACTTGGTTTAGGGATTGGGCTTGGATGTATTATACTTCTGCTTGCCTTGATTCTTCATGAGAAATCATTTAACAGGTTTATCCCCGATCACAGGAATGTCTACAGAATTGTTCTGGGAGAGTCAGGAGTAACTTCCTACCCGCTTGCAGAGAGCATGAAGGAAGAGTTTCCTGAGGTAAAAGATTTTTTCCGCTATTACCAGGCATACAATATGCTGCTGCGTACTAAGGAGAATGAACTTGTTCGCGACAATAATTTCGGATTTGCCGATACTTCAATTTACCGGATAATGGGAATCAGCTTTATTTCCGGAACGTATTCAAAATCACCTATGGAGATTGCAATTTCAGAAAATACTGCGATAAAGTATTTTGGAAATCTTTCACCTCTGGGAGAAATTTTACCTGTTAAGTTTAATGAAGATTTTGTTAATCTCTCTATATCAGGAGTATATAAGAATTTTCCATCCACATCAACTGTCTTTCCCGAATTTATTGCCGATATCAAACTCTCTGAAAGGATGTTCAAACTCTTCCAGAATTTTTTGGGCGATTTTGGAAACTCTGCAGCTACAAATCTCGGTTGGGCAAACGGAGATTTTATTTCGTTCGTAAAACTTGACAAAAATGCTGATAAAGAGAGTCTCGCATTAAAACTTGAAAAATATAAGGAACTGATTAAAAATGAAAAAATTAAAGATGACAAATTTTCATTCCAGCCTGTTGCTGATATCTACCTCCACTCAGAGAAGATAGGAAGCAGGGGGTATATGAGGCAGGGAAATGCAGATGAACTTATATACTATGAAGCAATTTCGTTTCTCATCCTTCTGATATCTGCAATAAACTATATACTTCTTACCCGGGCCGGCACCTCTGAAAGGCTCCGCGAACTTGGCACCAGAAAAGTATTTGGGGCATCACAGCAAAAACTCAGAAGTCAGATAATACTGGAGGCCAATCTGGTAGCGATACTGAGTCTGGTTCCGGCATGGTTTGTAATCGACTCAGGGATGGGGTTCATTAACGACACACTGAATAAAACCCTTAACGCTGAAATATTTACAAACCCGCTTATGTGGTTGTTACTGGCTTTCATTGTTCTGTTTACAGGTACATTGTCGGGTTTTCTTATCGGATACAATATCTCCAGGGTATCCCCCGTCCTTTTGCTTTCCGGGAAATCCTCAGAAAGGTCAGGGTCGGGAAAATGGAGCTACTCATTTCTGACTTTTCATTTTGCTGTTTATATAATACTTGTTGTCGGCGTAATCTCCGTATCAAAACAAATTAAATATTCACTGACAGGTTTCGCCGGGATAAAGACTGAAAATATACTTATAAGTTATCTGAGTTCTCCGGAGCTTAAAAACTCCTTTGCAACTATTTGCGATGAGATGAAAAAGCTACCCGGTGTAAAACATGCTGCAGGTTCATCATTCATCCCCCCAATGGGTGCTATGCTACCTATAAATCTGGCTGTTGCAGAAGGTGAAAAAGTAAGTTTCGATGGATTAATTATAGGCGAAGGAATGACGGACTTACTTGGCATAGAAGTAATTGAGGGCTCCTCTTTTGGTATGTACCAGCAGACTGTGGCACCTGATGTTCTGATAAATGAAACAAGTGCCCTCAAATATAAAATAAAGGCCGGAGAGAAATTTCTGAATGTGTTTACTGTACGAGGTATTGTAAAAGATTTCCATGCGCACTCCCTTCATACACCAATACAGCCGATGGTAATTCTTCAGCAGAATCCGGCAAAAATGGGATTAATAGCCATTAAAACCGATGGAATAAACGACAATGCAATAATAAAGAGGTTGCGTGAACTGTTTAATCAGATATCGCCCAATGTATTATTCGATGTAAGCTATCTTACTGATCAGATACAGGATTTCTATGGCAATGAACGCAACCAGTCGAAGATTATCGGTGCTTTTTCAATCCTGGCAACAGTCTTATCGATTATGGGCTTATTCGGCATTGCCCTGCTTAGTATAGCAAAAAGAACCAAGGAAGTCGGCATAAGAAAAGTTAACGGAGCTTCAATATTTGAAGTTTTGTATCTACTTAATAAAGACTTTATACAATGGGTTTTGATTGCAATAATAATCGCGATTCCTGTTTCGGTTTATCTTATGAAAGAATGGCTCGCAAGGTTTGCATATAAGACTGATTTAAACTGGTGGATATTTGCCCTTGCAGGAGTATCTGCAGTACTTATTGCCTTGCTGACAGTTAGCTGGCAAAGCTGGAGGGCCGCAACGAGGAATCCGGTGGAGGCACTACGGTATGAGTAATTTACCCCAATCCCCGATTTTACCCCCATCCCCCAAGGGGGCTTTAAGAATTGCAAATTATGACAGAAAATTACACAAAGAGAAATATTCAAAGTCCCCTGGTTTTACCCCCATCCCCCAAGGGGGCTTTAAGAATTTCCGATTATGACATAAAATTAGACAATGAGCAGGAATCAAAGTCCCCCTTGGGGGATTTAGGGGTGGATTTAAGGCAGAGATGGAGGGTGGCTTTAATAGTTAATAAATGAAAAAATGATTGAACAGGAAAAGGCAATGTATTATGGAGCAAAACCCAAAACTTTTGCTGCTGCCAAAATTTTACGGGATAATATGACTGCATCCGAAAAAATACTCTGGGAAAGGTTAAAAGGTAAACAAATATGCGGTCAAAGGTTTCGCAGGCAACATCCTATAAACTTCTTTATTGCTGATTTCTATTGTCATGAAGCTAGACTGGTCGTAGAAATAGATGGAGAAATTCATAATCAGCAGAGAGACTATGATGACGGACGCTCCGCAGAAATGGAAAAACATTATATTAAAGTAATCCGATTTACAAATGCAGAAGTTGAGAATAATATTGAAGTAGTTATAAAGAAAACAGAAGATGTAGTCAAGAGCAGGATTAAAAGTCCCCCCTGGTTATACCCCCATCCCCCAAGGGGGCTTAAAGAATTTCCGATTATGACATAAAATTAGACAATGAGCAGGAATCAAAGTCCCCCTTGGGGGATTTAGGGCTGAAAATTTTAAAACGAAAATGACATGTATAAATATCACTTTAAAATAATCTGGAGAAATCTGGCACGATTCAAACTGAATTCAATAATAAATATAGTTGGCTTCGCTATTGGCATTTCATCATTTATCCTGATCCTTCTATATGTACAAAGTGAGCTGACCATCGACAGCTTTCATAAAAACCGTGACAGAATCCATAAAATCACTCTGGGAGGAAGTTTTAGTACAATGGCACCTCTTGCAGTTATCCTGAAAAACAAAATACCTGAAATTGGAAATATTGCAAGACTCGACTTTCAGATGGGTGGAGGAAAATCAGCTCTTCTTCGTGTAAAAGCAGGAGAAGAGACTAAAACTATCCAGACGAATAACATAATATATGCCGACAGCACATTTTTCGATATTTTCAGCTTCAGAGCAATAAGCGGCAACGCAAAGGAGTCTTTAACAAAGCCCAATTCAATTGTACTCACCGAGTCAGTTTCGCGCAATTTATTCGGGAATATAAACCCTGTCGGAAACACACTTGAATTTATAGGAACGAATGAAAGTCCGAGATTAATCTATACTGTTACAGCAATAATTGAGGACAACCCCGGGAACTCCTCCCTGAAATACAGTGCAATTGTTTCGTTTAATACACTAAAATCAATAAAGCCTGGTGGTGTTGATGTTGACGTAGATTATGGCAACTGGACCTATGAAACATATGTCCTTACGAATAGCTTATATAATCAGGATGAACTTACCAAAAAAATCAACGGGGTATGGCTCGATGTAATACTTGAAAAGAATGGGATCCAGAGAAACAGTGAATCTGCAAAAGAATTCGTGTCAGGGTTAGTGCCATTAAAAGAGGTAGCTTTTTATCAGAACAACAGGCTTGAATTCATTTATTTAATTCTTCTGGTTGGGATAATCATTATTATAATTGCCGTAATCAATTTTGTTAACCTTTCAATAGCAAAAGCATCCCTGCGGACAAAAGAAATAGAAGTAAGAAAAGTATCAGGATCGAGCAGATTTGAACTTATTAAACAGTTTATACTGGAATCAGTTATTTTGACTTTTATAGCTGCTTTACTGGCTCTGACTATTGCAATATTCCTAATGCCTTTATTTAATGAAAGTATAGGTAAAACAATTTCATTCACGTTTTCACAATACTCAAAAGGCATCCTGCTTTTCATTTCAGGAACAATGCTGATAGGAATAGCGGCCGGAATATACCCCGCATATCATCTCTCAGCATTTAATTCCGGTAACGTATTTAAAAGTGTAAAAAACGATGGAAACAGAACAAACTCTGTTATCCGGAGCCTTATAGTTTTTCAATTTGCAGTTTCAATAGCACTGATAACAGGTACAATCACGGTATCGAGACAAATAAATTACATGAGGACAGGTGATGTGGGGTTTGATAAAGAAAATATAATTACGTTTCAGCTATCAAAAAATACAAGAGAAAAATTCGATGTTTTTAAACAACAGTTACTCAGAAATCCAGACATAATCAGCGTTGCAGCTTCAAGTGGCAGTTGGCTATCACATCAGTTTCATATGAGTTTTACCGGTGAAATAAATGGCAGTGAAAAAACTTATTATGCCATGGCTGTCGATCAGGATTTTGTAAATACTATAGGCCTGGGAATTATTGAAGGGAGAAACTTTTCAAGGGATCTGGAAACAGACAAATACAAAGCTGTTATCATAAATGAAACAGCCGTCAAGAATTTCGGATTACAGGAGCCGCTGGGTTTTGAAATTGAAATGTTTAATGTCAAAGCCAGGGTTGTTGGTGTTGTAAAAGACTTCCACAATGAATCATTTCAGGAAAAAATAAATTCACTGGTATTATGGAATGTGCCGGAATATTGCAATAATTTAAGCATCAGAATAAGCGGCACCAATGTCAGGGAAACAATAGGATATATTAATAAACAATGGACAGAAATCTCACCGGATATCCCGTTTCAGTATAACTTCCTGGATGAAAGGTACAATTCTTTATACAAGGAAGAAGAAAAGTTTAATATTGTAATCAGCTATTTCTCAATAATCGCTATTCTGATTGCCTGCCTGGGTTTATTTGGAGTTGTATCTCTTACAATTGCAACCCGGACAAAGGAAATAGGTATCCGGAAAATTAACGGGGCAAAAATCTCTGAAATACTGCTATTACTTAACAGGAGTTTCATTCTTCTGGTATTAATTGCTTATTTATTTGCTGTCCCGGTTGCATGGTATGCCATTAACAGATGGCTTGGAAACTTTGCCTTCAGAACAAAATTAAGTTGGTGGATCTTCGCACTTGCAGGATTGATCGCTATAGTAATAGCATTGATAACAGTGAGCTGGCAAAGCTGGCGGGCGGCGACCAGGAATCCGGTGGAGGCGCTACGGTATGAGTAATCCACCCCCATCCCCCAAGGGGGCTTACAAGAATTGACCATTATGAAAGAAAATGAGAAAAGAGCAGGATTCAAAGTCCCCCTTGGGGGATTTAGGGGTGGATTTCAAATCTTCAGAAGCCTGCTCAGAGACCGGTTAAATACTGCTGTCATCCTAATTAGTCTTGCAGTGGGAATGGCCTGTATAAACCTGATTCTGTTATTCATCTACCGGGAAATTAATACCGACAACTTCCATAAAAATGCTGAAAGAATTTATATGCTAAAGTGTGATAACCCTTTTGAAAAAGGAACACTGATGTCACAATGCAGACTCGGAGGTGCTGAATACATGAAGGATAATTTTTCCCAGATTGAGGACTTTTGCCGTGTAACAACAGTAACCGTTCAGAAAATAGTTGTTAACGGGGAGACATATTATGATAATCCTGCTGTATATGAAGCCTCATCAAACTTCTTTACTTTTTTTACATTTCCACTCATTACAAATAATGCAAACACGGTTCTTGAAACAGAATCAGATATCGCTATTTCTGAAGAACTTGCTGTAAAGTACTTCGGGGAAATTAATCCTGTCGGTGAGATAATCTCATTGACAAGCCGCGATGCTGAAAAGGATTACTATATAAAAGGAGTATTCAGTAAACCAGCATCTAATTCGATGTTCAGTTTTGATATCGTTAAATACAGGAAAGAATCAGAAAGGTTCGCATTCGTGTTGCTTAAGGAAGGAGCTGACCCAACTGAACTTGAAAAAATATTTGCATCAGAGAAAGAAAAAATCCCTAACACAAATGACGGTACCCCCGGACAATATCACCTTCAGGCACTGAATCAAACATACTTCGATAATCAGTATTCACAATTAGGCAGCAGAAGAGACAAAAAAGATCTGAAGCTGGCACTTGTTATTGGTCTTCTGGTTATTTGCGTTGCCTCATTCAATTATCTGGGTCTGGTAAACAACAAGCTGATAAACAAGACATCAGAATTCAACATCCGTCGGATAAACGGAGCTACAAAAGCCAGTCTGATTTTTGACTTCATGGCTGAAAACCTGCTCCTTATTCTTTTCTCACTTGCAATAAGTCTGGAAATAGTTACATGGATAATACCGGTATTCAACGACCTGACAGGATCAGACATTATTATCAGCCATTTTTTCACTAGCGACGGACTCCTCATAACTTCCTCTGTTTCTGTCTTTTTACTTATTATTACTTTGATTTTTTCATTTTTAAAAATCTCAAATCAGTCAATATCCTCAGAACTGATTGTCAGAAAAAAGATCAGAATGAAAAGAACGATGACACCTGCATTTAATGTTATACAGGTCACTGTATCAATAGCATTATTAACATGTTCGCTGGTAATTACAAAGCAGATAAACTATATAAGCAGTAAGGATATTGGACTCAATAAAGAGGTTATAGAAGTCAGACTTCCTCCTCAGTATTCAGCAAAAGCATCAGTGTTCAGAGAGGAGCTTTTGCAGGATCCATCGATTAGCATGGTGTCAGTAACAAACGCCTCGCCGCTTCTTGAATTCTGGATGGTATTATCAAAGTATACTGAAGACGGCATAGAAAAAGAGTACACACCAGCCTACTTCCCGGGTGATGAAAGCTACATTGGTGTTCTGGGGATAGAATTAAAAGAAGGCAGAAACTTTTCTGGTAATGCATCTTCTGACAAAAACAATTGCCTGATAAATGAGTCTCTGGCAAGAAAGTTCCCGAATCTTAATCTTATTGGAGAGAAACTTCCCGGAGACAAAGATCTTACAGTAATCGGCATCGTTAAAGACTTCCATTTCTCGAGTCTTAAGGAACAAATTGAGCCGGGTGTAATAATATATGATACCAGGGGATTTCATCTTCTTGTTAAACCTTCTGATGGCATGTTGCAGCCTGCTGTTAAAAAAATAACAGAAACCTGGGTGAGTCTTGATAGTGAGTTGCTGCATAATTAGTTTGTTCTTATCAATGATAGGGCTTTTTACAGTTTCATATAATTCAGGTTTGAAACGCACCAAGGAGATAGGAATCAGAAAAATAAACGGAGCAAAGACATTAGAAATAATGTTGTTGCTCAATAAAGATTTTGTCAAATTGGTAGCAATTGCATTTACAATAGCCACACCGGTTGCATTGTTAGTGATGCAAAAATGGATCCGGAACTATGCCTACAAGACAGAACTTAGCTGGTGGATCTTCTTATTGGCGGGGGCCATTGCACTCGGAATCACATTACTTACTGTCACCTGGCAAAGCTGGAGGGCAGCTACGAAGAATCCGGTGGAAGCTCTAAGATATGAATAATTTACCCCCTCCCCTGGTTATACCCCCATCCCCCAAGGGGGCTTTAAGAATTGCCGATTATGACAGAAAATTAGACAATCAGCAGGAATCAAAGTCCCCCTTGGGGGATTTAGGGGTGGATTTGGCTGGGGGATTTAGGGGTGGATTTACCGGGAGATTTAGTGTTAGTTACAAAGAAGGTAAATAATTGGATATAAATGATTTCAGGGAGCAAACTCTGAGACCCTCTTTAAGCAGATAATCATCTGAAGATGGAGTGATTACAAAATTCAATGGAGCATTCAGATCTTCGAATGCAAGATAATTACCCTTTGTCAAATGGGGTGAATTTGAATATTTTATTTCTGCTGCGGCAATCACTTTCAGACCTCTGGCAAAAACCAGATCAACTTCTGCCATATGATGAGTGCGATAGAAGAAAAGCTCAATCCCATTACTTTTTACTGCTGCAACCTGATTAATAATAAAGGATTCCCATGAGCTTCCTACAATAGGATTTCCTGATAAATCATCCAAATTTGTAATATTTAGCAGATGATGAAGGATGCCTGTATCCGACAGATACACTTTCGGGGATTTAACAAGTCTTTTTTTCATGTTCCATGAAAACGGCTGAAGACTTTTAAGAAGAAAAGCTTCTTCCAGAAAGTCAAGGTACCTGATAATTGTTGGTGTTGTAACACCAATAGAATTAGCAATAGATGTCGAATTAAGCAATTGCCCGTTCAAATGAGCCATCATAACCCATAAGTTACGGATTATCTTTGGTGATGCATTTAGACCAAGTTGCAACAGATCGCGGTTCAGATAGGTATTGATAAAATTTTCCATCCAACGATGGGCTAAAGCATTATTTCGGGCAAACAATTTATTAGGAAAGCCGCCATGGAACCACAAATCGTATTGTGAAACATCATCAGGAACTTCAGTTAAATCAAATGGATGTAATTGGTGATATGCAATACGTCCTGCAAGTGACTCTGAGGAATGTCTGATCAACTCAGGAGATGCCGATCCCAACAATAAAAACTGACCCGGTTTATTTGTTTGATCAACCACTGCACGTAAAATTGGATAAAGCTCCTTTTTATGCTGGACTTCATCAATTACAATCAACTTTTCAGAGTTCTGAGAAAAGAAAAGTTCGGGATCATTGAGCTTGAATAAATCAGACTGCTTTTCCAGATCAAGATAAATTGCCGGTACACCTGACTTCAATAATATTTGCTTTGCCAGTGTTGTTTTCCCCACCTGACGCGGACCAATTATTGCAACAACCGGAAAAAAGCTTAAAGAATCCCTTATTTCGTGCAAAATTCTTCTGGCAATCATTTTTTAAGTAATATTTATTTATATTTTCACGCTACTAATATTTATTTTTCCGTGATATATTAAACTCTCATTTTATTTTTTCACGGTCAAATATAGAAATAACACACGAAATATCCAAGCAAATTTGCGTCTAATTACTACATTGTATTCTAAAAATTAATACATTCACCCCCCTAAATCTCCCAACTGTAGTTGAAATCCTTTATAGAAATATTAAAATCAGAACTACTCAAGCCCCTCCCCGGCACGGAGGTTCAATGGGAGATGGCTTCATCAGACCGGATGATAAGGAATTTCCCGAGAACTCCGGGACCGGATGCCCGTGTTGCTGCAGTACTTATTCTGCTTTATCCCGATAATGGAACTATTCATACTCTGTTTATGCAGCGTCATAATTACGATGGTGTTCATGGCGGACAAATTAGTTTCCCGGGAGGAAAGAAGGAACCTGCTGATAAGGATATTATCGAAACTGCACTGCGTGAGGCAGAAGAGGAGACAGGAGTTGACAGGTCAACAATAAGTGTAATTGGTACACTTACTCCTCTTTTTATCCCGGTAAGCAATATGATAGTTACTCCTGTTGTTGGCTTCTGTGACAAAAAACCAGAATTCATTCATCAGCCTGAAGAGGTAGTTTACCTTATTGAGGCTGAGTTAATGCGATTCCTTGATCCGAAGATTATAAAAATCACACCTAAGGAGATCAGGGGGGAGATTATCGACATCAGGTACTTCGACTATGAGGGTCATGTGATATGGGGAGCCACTGCAATGATACTTAATGAACTTCTGACAATGATCAGAAAAAGTGAAATCCTTTAACCGCAAAGTCCGCAGAGATTAAGCAAAGAACACAAAGATGAAAAAGATACTTTGCGACCTTTGCAAATTCTTTGTGAGCTTTGCGGTTAAAAAAACTTAATGTTCTATTTTAACTGCTCTACAGGAATGATGTTCTTGTAGTGTTCATACCTGTCGAGGATTTCTGAGACGAAAGCTACAGACTCGGTTCCCCTGAAATAACCGCTTTTTACAACTGCATCGTTATAGTATCTCGGATCAGACTTTTTAAGGAGCCACAAAGCAACATTTCCCTCCCACTTCTGAGGATCCATGCCGTTTTTCTCCGCAAGATGCATGGCATCAAGAACATGTCCGGGACCAGCATTATAAGCCGCAAGAATAAAATTTATCCTCTCCTTTTCATCCTGAATTTTAGGATCAAAGATCTCATGAAGACGGTTGATATAAAGAGCTCCGGCCTTCATATTGTGACGCGGCGACTTTGTAATATCAATCCCATAATGTTCTCCTGTTCCGGGCATTATCTGCATCAGACCATAGGCCCCTGCCCATGAACGTACGTCAGCATCGAACCTCGATTCCTGACAAACAAGTGCAGCAAGGAGCCGCCAGTCCCACTTGATACTGTCACTGTATTCCTTAATAAGATCGTCATACTGAGATACTTTTCCGGTATTAAGCGCATAATAATCGCTTTTTATAATTGTGCTCGATCTGGCATTTCTGAAATACTTCGCATATAACAGAGCGTACGACTCAGTCTTCCTGTATGATACAATCCACTTATTCAGTTCATGCATGAGCAGGTCAGAATTAGTCTTCCTTACCCCCCAGGCCAGACTCTGAGGAAAACTCAGAGGTGTGCTTATATCAATATCAGGATAGTATGTTGCATTTACAAGGGCAACATTCTCATC
>JFJP01037414.1_pt1 | contig 29028 bp, 18 predicted proteins | sample 431651 | NCBI WGS metagenome assembly JFJP01 (sample SAMN02602958, study PRJNA72255) | Microbial mat metagenome, whole genome shotgun sequencing project. | biome: fresh water; feature: sink hole; material: water; isolation source: purple microbial (photo- and chemosynthetic) mats found in... | reverse complement strand
GGCGTTGTTGGAAAAACAAAAGTAAACTACAGCTACAACTTTACCATGCAAACCGAACCCACCATGCCCAAAATGATGGAACCGTACGAATATGTGAAGTTGCAACAAGAAATTGCTTCGAAAGAAGGTTCGTCGCAGTACAATACTTTTACTAAAATGTATTTAGATAATGGCACTACACAACGTACATTAGATTCGTACAAAAATGACAAAGGCTACAACTGGCCTGCCATATTGATGAGCGATGCTCCTATGCAAAACCATTCATTATCCATTAATGGTGGTACAACTGAAACAAAATTTAATTTGAACTTTGGATATGTGGACCAAAAAGGAGTTATTCTAAATACAGGCATGACACGTTATAATGCACAAGCGAGTCTAGACCAAACTTTATCCAAAACTTTGCGTGCGCAATTCAGAGCCACTCACAGCACTAATATTACCCGTTCGAACTCGGTTATGAATAATATGCGCCAATACCGACCCACATCTGGTTTGGGTGGACAGGATTTGCTGATTGCCGAGTTGGATAGCGCCATGCTAGCGGGTGGTGATTTGGAATACGGCATTGACCCGTCTATTCTTATTAATCCATTGCAGCAGGCTCAAAACGAGTATGATGTTCGTAAACAAGCTAACACACAGGTAAACGGAAAAATTATATGGCGATTTATGAAAGATTTTCAGTTTACCTCATCGGTCGGCGGTACGTTTATCAACAATAATCGTGAGCAATTTTACAATTCGAAAACAATACAGGGGCTACTTTTTCAAAAACGTACTTCTTCCGATGCTGGTACTACTTCTACAACAGTAGTAAATGTGAACGGTGTAAATGGATTAATCGACAACCAGGATGTAACAAATTTATTGAACGAAAACTTATTAAACTACCGTAAAAAATTCAATAAAAATCATATTTTGGATGCTTTAATGGGCTTTACCTATCAGTACAGCGGCTTTCAGACCGAAACTATGCGTGCCATAAATATGACCCCTGAATTTGAATACCTTGGATTATACAATTTATCATCTGGAACGGTTACTACTTCGGGTGCAGGGACGCAATCTGGCTACAACGGATCAGCCAATCAACTTTATTCGTATCTTGGCCGTGTAAATTATACATTAAAAGACCGTTACTTATTTACAGTTAATTTCCGTGCGGATGGTTCTTCCAAGTTTTTCAAAGGCAATCAATGGGGATTTTTTCCGTCGGGCGCTTTTGCATGGCGATTGATTCAGGAGCCGTTTATGAATGCGCTAACCGATGTGGTAAGCGATGCTAAAGTTCGCCTAAGTACTGGTTCGGTAGGGAATAACCGTGGTGTAAGCGATTTTTCGTACTTGTTGGAATTAGGACAATTACAAAAATTCAGAGCCTATACTTTTGATGGGTCTACATTAACAAACGGCTTGGCACAGTACTTTTATTCGAATCCTACACTTACTTGGGAAAAAACAAACGAATATAATATTGGTACCGACTGGTCGTTTCTCGAAGATAAATTTACACTGACAGCCGATTATTATCGCAAGATTACGTCGGGTTTCCTTATGGCTAAAAACATTCCGTATTACGCCGGCTATTTTAATGGTGGAAATACCCGCTATGAAAATGTGGGTAGTGTTATGAATCAGGGAATTGAACTGACATTGGGCGCTACATTAATTCAAAATAAAAATTTGAGTTGGAAAGCCAATTTCAATATGAGTTATAATACCAACAAAGTGCTCGAAATTGCGCAGGGTAATGATGTATTAATACAAAGTGGACCTGACAATATTACAGCATTGTGGATAGCCAAAAAAGGGGGAAACATTTCTCAATTCTATGGCTTTATGAGCGATGGTTTGTATCAGGCCGACGATTTTTATACCAATCCGAATGGTTCATACACGCTCAAACCGGACGTAGTACGTTTTGCAACACTCAAAAACGCCAATTACCCGCCACAACCTGGCGACCGCAAGTACAAAGATTTGAATGGTGATAAAATACTCGATGATAACGACCGCACCACATTGGGATCACCCATTCCGTTTTTAACCGGTGGTTTTACAACCAATGTAACTTGGAAAGGATTTAATGTACAAGCATTTTTTCAATATAGTTATGGCAACAAAGTATTGAATTACAATGCATTGAAATTTGGCGAATCGGGCAAGTACTGGAATCGTGGAAATATGTACGCCGCTTTTGCCGACCGTTGGACTCCCGAAAATACCGATACCGATATTCCACGCGTACTAGAAGCTACCGGTGGTGGCGATGTAAGTGTTACCAACCCACGCGTAACCGATAAATATGTGGAAGATGGTTCGTTTATTCGTTTCAAAACCTTGTCGGTGAGTTATACATTACCCAAAAAAGTAATTTCGAAATTAAAAATTTCAAATATTACCTTGGTAGCATCGGCACAAAACTTAGCACTGTGGACAAAATACTCGGGACAGGATCCTGAAGTATCGAACTATGGCGGTGTAAACACCAAACGAGGCACCGGCTATACCGAAATTACCAACACCACATCGTATTCGTCGATGACGGGCGGTATGGACAATGCAGCTTATCCGCGTTCGCTGATGTTAAACGGTGGTATTAATATAACCTTCTAAAAAAATCAATATTATGCAAACAAAATATTTATTCAGATTATTTGTTCCTGTTTTGATGCTGATGATTACTGCCTGCGATACCGATTTGGCACTTACGAGCACCAAACCCAACTTGCAGGAACCTTCGGAAGCATTAATGCGCGGTATGCTTACTACCGCTTACAGTACGCTTACTACCGACCGCAGCACCTACGGCTATGGACTTTGGGGAGCCATAAACGGTTGCGATACTGACGAATCGTTTTATCGTACAACTAACAACTCGGATGCCAATACTATCGGGCTTCATAATTCCAACAGTACTACTACAACTCACATTCAGGAAAGCTGGCGTGCGTTTTATTGGATTATCGAATCCTGCAATATTGTGATAGATATGGCAAGTTCGGTTACGATGGACAAAGCAAAAAAAGACGATATGGTTGGTCAGGCAATGACCTTGAGAGCTTTTGCACATTATATGTTGGCTGTACATTTCGGTCCTGTGCCTATTAAAAACGTACCAACGCACTTAATGACAAATCTCGATTTGCCTCGCGACCCTGTGAAAGATGTTTGCTTGTTTGCAGTAAAAGAACTGCGGGCAGCTGTACCAATGCTTAGCGAAATTACAACTACCAAAACAACGTCATACGTTACCAAATCGGTTGCCGAAGGTTTATCGCTTCGGGTTGGATTGTATTTGGCTTCGCACACCGATTGTAAGGAAACAGCTTTGTACGATTCGGTAGCCGTTTGGGGAAAACAATTGATTGATAGAAATGTACACAAACTCAATGTGGGAACATTTAACCCAACAAGTGGAAGTGGTAAAAAAGACACATTAAATGCATATTCGTACGTATTTTACAATAATATGGTAAATAATGTATCAACCGATCAAAACAAGGAAGGTATGTGGGATTGTACTTTCTATATGAAATCGAATGTAAATGGTACTTATCAGGCGTGGAATGGTTCGTATATCAATTGGTTAGGTTCGTACATGGGTGTCGACTGCAACGATACAAATTATGGAACAAGTAAAATTGGGTATTCCAATCCACAATATCGTCCACAAGCTACACTTTGGACAAAATACGAGGCAGGCGATATTCGTCGCGATTGGAATATTTCCACTTACGCTTACAAAAACACGAATAATCTTCGATACAATTACATTAGCTATACACTACCAACAACTATGGGAACTCCAACAACTCCTGCCAAACTGCTTTTCGTGGTAAAAGGCGATAAATTGGCCGACGAAACTATTATCGAAAACGGAGGTGCTGGTTATGTGGATGGTACTTACCCCGATGTGAAAGTGGAAGGCTACAACAATACATTTGTTGCCGGCACGGGAGCTGTAACTGCCTCTACAGGTTCAGGAAGTAAATTTACCATCACCGTTTCGGGTGGAAAAATTACTGCTGTAACATTACAAGGGACTTCGGCATCAGGCTATGTAAATATTTTTTCTCGCGGTATTGGCAAATGGCGTAGAGAATACGAAGTAAATTATCCAACGCCACGCGAACAATACAATAACTCTTGCAATTTCCCAATTTTACGCTATGCTGACGTATTGTTGATGACTGCCGAAGGTGCTTTGCTAAAATCAGGAACAGCTGGAGCTAGCGTTACTGATGGCGTTGGTTATATCAATCAAATTCGAAACCGTGCTGGATTGGGTAATATTTCGAGTTACGATTTAGCCTATATTCAGGACGAACGTTCGCGCGAGTTGTGTTTCGAAGGTGTACGCCGCATGGATTTAATCCGTTGGGGATATGATAAATACAAAGCCGTTTACGATAAAATAGTGGACGATGCCAAAGTGTATGGTTCGGATGGATCTGCTACTCCGGTTTACAAAGGCGATGCCGCTATAAATTCTTCGGGAAATAACGAACCTCGTCCAATATATGCTATCAAAGCATTGATGAACAATTATGTGAAATTCTCGTTGATGCCGATTCCAAACAACGAAATAGGACGTGCCTCGAATACATTCTATCAAAATCAAGGATGGTAAAGATAGTTTATAGTATATAGTTTATAGTAAATAGTTTACAGTTTATAGTATATAAAGAAAGAAATAAAGATGAAGACAAATATAAAGATATTACTTTTTGCGTTTACTACCTTTATGTTGGGTAGTTGCGAGGACGATAGGGCGTTGGTAGTTGCACCGGATAATTTCAAAGTTGAAGTGGAAGGTTTTGTAAAGCTTATCAGCGATACCATTGTTGTTAATGTAAATGAAAATGTTACGTTGAAGTTTCCGGATGGTTGCCCTGATGAGATATTGTTCTACTCGGGTGAGTCGGGAAAAGAGTACCGTTTCGGACAACGGGGATTTTACAAAACAGAAGACGGCACTACTTTCGAATCGAAAATCACTGTAACCACTGCCGTTAATACTTTTGATAATGCGTTAGCAAAAGAATATGCGTTGGTTGCCATAGGTGGGTTGAAAAACCCTACAGCCGAAGAATTGGTTAAAGCCACAAAAACCGAATTAATGAAACTGCGTGCCACATCTACAGTTGCTACATCGCTAACCGAGAATTTCGTTATAAATTCAGCCTCAACACCTTTGGATTTAAACGTCGGCGATATAAATATTGCTCTTGTAGCTAAAAGTGCCGATGCAACTAAAAACTTACTTTCTATTCCGGCAGCTGGGTTGGTTGTTAATAATACCGAAACACGTAATTATGGTTATTCGAAAAACGGAGTTTCAGTTACAAACTCAAAATCGGTTGCTTATGCACAAATCACCAACATTCTGGGTTCAGCAGCTTGGGCACAACACGCACCTACAAAAACCACTGCACTTGGAACTGCCACAGAGGTTGATAATGCTTTGGGGTACACCTGGAATACAGGCGAAATCGGTGTAAATTACAAACCTGAAGTTACCGGAACAGCTGCTACACCTAACAAAAACGGCGTTGCATTGGCCGTAAACTATCCCGTTTCGGTTACCGCTCCGCTCGATGTAACCAAAGTAGTTGAAGCAGGAGTTGCACCAAGCGAAGCATGGTTAATAAGTAGAAGCATTAATCCCGCGGCTGTCATACCAGATGCCAATACTATCGTAAAACGCGTTGATCAAAGCTCCATGAAATATTACCAATATACTTACAAAGAACGTGGTGTTTACAAAGCTTCGATTGTTGGCGTAAATGTGGGCACAAATGGTACTGCTAAGGTTGTTCATGAGTTTGTGATTTTGGTAAAAAACACAGGAGATAATTTGTAATAAAATTGAGTTGTTGATTTTTGAACACGAATGCAGTAACTAAATGAAATTTTCATTGTTTGCTGCATTCGTTGTTTTTCAGTATTTTTGAATCATAAAAAAATCTAATAGGTATGAATTACAAATTTTTTACGTGCTTACTTGTATCAATGTGCTTGAATATAGTTATTATTGCTCAACCAATTAACCAGTTAACCAATCAACCAATTAACCAGTTAACCAATCAACCAATTAACTCAATCTCCAAAACATGGGTTGCAGACAATGGTGATGGCACGTACAAAAACCCCATTTTACATGCCGATTATTCCGACCCCGATGCAATTCGCGTTGGAAAGGATTTTTACATGACTGCTTCCAGCTTCAATCAGGTACCTGGTTTACCCATTTTGCATTCATTCGATTTGGTAAATTGGCGATTGATAAATACCGTTTTTACGAAACAACCTCCATTCGACCGATTCGATAAAGTGGTTCATGGTGGTGGAGTTTGGGCGCCTTCTATTCGTTTTCACAAAGGCGAATTTTACATTTATTATCCCGACCCCGACGAAGGAATTTGGATGGTAAAATCCAAAAATCCTGCTGGCGAATGGAGCGAGCCTTTACTCGTAAAAAAAGCCAAAGGTTGGATTGACCCTTGCCCGTTTTGGGACGAAAATGGTAACGCTTATTTGGTAAATGGCTTGGCGGGCAGTCGAGCTGGTATAAAAAGCGTATTGATAATCAACAAAATGAGTTCCGATGGAACCAAATTGCTGGATAATGGTGTAATTGTATTTGACGGTCATGCCAATCACCCTACGGTGGAAGGTCCAAAATTGTACAAACGCAACGATTACTATTATATCTTAGCTCCGGCTGGTGGAGTTGCCACAGGTTGGCAATTAGCTTTACGCAGTAAAAATATTTACGGTCTTTACGAAGAAAAAATTGTATTGGAACAAGGTAAAACCAATATTAACGGGCCACACCAAGGCGCATGGGTCGATACGCAAAAAGGTGAAAGTTGGTTTCTCCATTTTCAGGATAAAGATGTTTATGGTCGTGTAGTTCATTTACAGCCCGTAAGCTGGGAAAATGATTGGCCATTGATAGGTATAGATAATGATAGAAATGGGGTGGGGGAGCCGGTAGAAAGTTTTAAAAAGCCGAATGTTGGCAAAACTTATCAAATAGAGACGCCTCCCGAATCGGACGAATTTAATACGGATAAAATCGGGTTACAATGGCAATGGGCAGCCAACCCACAACCAAATTTTGCCTTTCCGGCTGGCAGCAGCTATGGTTTTTTGCGATTATTCAATGTGCCAATACCCGAAGGAGCCAACAATTTGTGGAATGTACCCAATTTACTGACTCAGAAATTTCCAGCACCCGAATTTACAGCCACAACCAAGTGTACGTTCACCGCTCGCACCGAAAACGAAGAAGTGGGAATGATAATTATGGGCTTGGACTACGGTTATATTTCTATAAAAAAATCCGAAACTGGTTTTGTTATTCGACAAGCTACATGTGAAAATGCTGAAGCAGGAAACGTGGAAATTGAAAATGCGAAAGTTTCTGTGGCGAATAGTACTCTTTACTTTCGGGTAAATGTGTCGAACAATGCAAATTGCATTTTTAGTTACAGTGCCGATGGCATTCAGTATTACGAAATTGGAAAATTATTTTTGGCTAAAAAAGGAAAATGGATTGGTGCCAAAATCGGACTTTTCGCCATCCGACAAGGAAAAACCTACGAAACTGGCTATGCCGATTTTGATTGGTTTCGGTTTGAAAAATTAGCCCCATAACCATCAAATAAGGGAAACAAGTACGAATTGATGGCTTTTGGAATGCAATGTAACATTTCTCCTTTAGTTTGAAATTATTTTACTATTGCATAAAATTATTCGAATCTATATTTGTATCGTGATTCTCGCTCAAAGAAAAACGAAACAAATAATAATCTTAAAATAAAATTCGTATGAAAACAAAATTACATTTTTTTAGAAATTTTCTCATGTTTGTATTTTCTATTTTGGCATTTACTTCGTTATCTGCAAGAGATTGGTATGTAAAAAACAATGCAACGGGTGAAGGAACAAGTTGGGACGATGCTGCTAACGTTTCTATTTTAAACAATACTGCAACCACAGGAGGTTCAACCCTTTCAGATGGAGATGTAGTGTATATGGCTGCGGGGAAATATACCCGAACAACAACTATTTCGTTGACAAAGTATGTATCTGTTACTGGTGGCTATCCTGCAGCTTCCACAGGAACAAATTTGCCAACCAGAAATTTGGCGACAGACTCTACTTTGTTTGTGGCTGGAAACGGAACAGCAAAAGGATTGAACATAAATGCAACGACTGCTACAAGCGGTAAAATTGTACTCGATGGTCTAAATTTTGAGAATTTTACTGCAACAGGTTCTTCTGCAACAGCATTGAATATTACAAGTTCTCAGGCAAATATAGAGTTTAAAAATGTGGGGTTTAAAAATAATGTTTCCACAAATGCAAACGGCGGAGCTTTGTACATGGCGAGTTTCGCATATAATATTACAATATCTTTCGACAATTGCAATTTTACAGGAAACCAAGCAAATGTAACTCCTACAATAGCTAACGGATATGGTGGAGCAGCATTTTTCAACAATGGTTCTACGGCTAAAACTATCAAATTTACCAACTGTAATTTTATAAATAATTCCGCGTATGGACGTGCTGGTGCACTTTACTTTACTTCAACAATTACTTGTGAAATTACCGATTGTTTGTTTGATACCAATTATTCATCAAACACAACTGATAACTTATCAACCGGTAATGGTGGTTGTTTTTACATTGTTGGAGGTACATCACTTAGTTTATTACGTACTATTATTGTTAACAGTTCAAATACATCCAATGGCTCTGTTTTTTGGTTTAATACAACTCCAAAGAGTACACTCAATATAACTGACTGTAGTTTAATAGGCAATTATAGTTCAAGAACAAGCTCTGCACGTGCAGCGGTAGATTGTAGTAGTTTTGCAACAACATTAGGAGGTTCTATTACAGGCTCTGTTATGTCCAACTACAACTGGTCAGGTGGTGCCAAAGCCAGCAATAAGGCAGATGTTATGTATTTAACCGGAACAAGCACTGATGCAAATTTAACCTTTACAAATTCGATATTAAATGGCGTACATTTGCCTTCGAGCACTACTGCCGCAGCTGTTTCCCCAACAGTTTTATATACCACCACCGGCTTTCTCGACGAGTCAAGCATTGCTTTAGCTCTTTCGGGCGATTTGAAAATTACGGATAAAATAGTGTTGAAAAAAGTATTTGTTGCTGCTGATGCTGGTGCATACACTCCTACCAAAATTTTTGATGCAAAAAGATTAACCGGAAAGGTAATGACTTTAAATGCAACAATCCCAACTGGCTACAAACTTACTGTGGATGGAACTGACCATTCGGCTGGCGAAAAAACAATAAACATTGCTGCTTCAACTGAAACTGACCCAGTAATCATACTCGCTGTAGATGGAACAACAGGTACAAAAGCGAACGAAGCTTCAAAATACAAAATGACTTCTGCCAATGGAGTGCTGTCAATCAATGGTTTAAATGCCGGCGAAGTAGTTGCAATTTATAACGCTAACGGTCAGTTATTGAACAAACAGACTGCCAAATCTTCCACCTTACAACTGCCAGCCAACGGCTTTGTAATTGTAAAAATCAATTCTTTCATTTCAAAAATCTTAGTAAAATAACATATTATGAAAACAGTATTCAATAAAAAAATGACAATCTTGCTTACAGTTTGCTTAGTGGCAGGTGTGGTAAGTGCAAAAGACGTATTTATTCGTCAAAATGCATCCGGAAACGGCGAAAGCTGGGACAATGCAGCAAATATCAGCTACTTAGGAGGCTCAAGCATTACCGATGGCGATGTAATTCACGTTGCAGCAGGCGATTACCTTCGTACAACTCAAATCAGCATCTCGAAGTATGTAACTGTAGTCGGCGGATATAATGTTACTTCAACCGGAACTGATTTATCCAAACGAGATATTGCAGTTAACAAATCAATATTTAAACCCGAGTCTGGAAGCACAACACGAGCTATCAACTTAAATTTAACTACAGCTGCAAATGGCAATATAATGGTGCTCGACGGATTATATTTCGAAGGTTTTAGTGGCGTAGCTCAGGGTGCAGCCATGACTATCACCACTTCGCAGGGCGATATCGATTTGAAGAATCTGACTTTTACCAACAACGTGGTGACCAATACAATCGGAGGTGCTTTGGCAATGCAAACTGCTTTTGCTTACGATATTACGGTAACATTGGATGGTTGCACTTTCGATGGAAACCAATCGTTAAAAACAACCGGAAATGGTTATGGTGGTGCAGTCTATTTTAATAATGGAACAACGGCTAAAACAATTAAAATTAAAAATTCTATTTTCAAAAACAATTCTGTATTCGGACGTGGTGCAGCTGGTTATTTTGGAACAAATATGACAGTAAATGTTGAAGATTGTATCTTTGATACTAATCAATGTACAAATACTGTAAACGATGGTAGTCAGGGTGGCTGTTTTTACATTGTTGGTGCGCTTGGTTATAAGAGTACTTTCAATGTATCACGTTCTATCTTTTTAAATAGTTATATCACCGGAAAAGGTTCGGTTATATGGTTTAATAATGCATCAAATAGTACTTCAACTGAACAAAATGTACTTAATATGACCCATTGTAGTTTAATTGGTAATTACTCTTCAAGGAATAATTCTGGTCGTGCTGCTATCGATGCAGATAATTACATAACACAAATGCAATTTGCATTAAATGGATGCGTTCTTTCGAATTACAATAATCAAACAACCTTTAAAAAATCGAGGTATGCTGATGTAATGTTTGTTAGTGCTTCAAATACAGCCAGCACAAGCACTTTTACAAATACCATTGCCAATGGGACTCATTTCGCTACTGGAAATGCATTACTTGCAATTACGCCTCCCGATACTTTGTATAATAAAACACAAGGTTATTTGGCCGATTCAACTATTGCGCTAGCATTATCGGGCGATTTGAAAATTACAGATAAAATCGTTTTCAAAAAAACTTTTACAGCTGCTAATGCAGGTGATTATGTTCATGCACAAATATTTGACGTGAAGAAAAAAATGGGTTTCCCAATGATATTCGTAGCTACAATTCCTGCCGAATATGCACTTTCGGTTGATGGAGTTGATTATGCTTCAGGCACACAAACCATTCAGATTGCTGCTGCTCAAGCCGATCCAATTATAGTATTAAAAGTTGCTTCGGGTTTAACAAAACTCGATAGACCAACAGCGAATATTCATGCTGCCAACGGTCAGATTTATATTTCAAATGTAGATAATGGAAGTAAGTTGAGCGCGTACAATGCTGCCGGACAATTAATACACGAAAGTGTGGTGAACGATGGTAAATACAATTTTGCTGCCAATGGATTTGTAGTTGTAAAACTAAGTAACTCAAATAATTATCAAACTCTAAAAGTAATATCAAAATAAAAAATCAACAAGTAAATCTCCGAAATCCCGTCTTATTCCCCCTTTAGGGGGTTAGGGGGCAGGGTTAGGGGTAATAATCAACAATTTATGAAAACAAAAATCATTCTTGCGGCACTTATTTTGTCCGCTACAACGCTTTTCGCACAAACAAATTTGGTAACTGATGGTGGTTTCGAAGCCATGAGTCCAACGGTAAAAAACTATATCATTAACAATAGCGGAACTAATAAGATGACCGTTTTTGGAAAATGGTTTGTGTCCTTCTCAAAAGGTGGCTGCGAAAACGGATGTTGCGAAGGCACTTCAGAAATTACCGCTACTGATAAAAAAAGCGGAAATCAGGCATTGACCCTGACCATTATTCGCCAAACAAACCGCAACGACATTAAAGTATTTCAGGTGCTGAAAGGCATTACTTCTGGCACATACGAAGTTTCGTTCTGGGCAAAATCGGATGCCGATGGCTATCCCATTGCACTCGATGTATTGAAAGCAACCCAGGCTTCTACCAATAATGGTGCTGAGCCATTTACAGGTAATTTCACAACTTCAAAAGAATGGAAACAATACAAACTGAAAGTAGATTTGAGTGGTTGGGCTCCCGAAGATTTGGATTTGATGCGCATTTCTATTCGTCCGAATAACAACAAAAAACTGCCCGAAGGTCCATATCCAAAATCGTTTTGGATTGATGATGTTGCATTTGTGGCTGCGCAATAATATTTGAATAAAACTGGCTGTCCTTTTGCAAAATTGTTATAATTCTTTGTCGGACAGCCATTTTTATGTTCTTTATTTCTGTCTTTCATCTTTTAATCTTCATATAATCATGTCTATAAAAAAATCCACCTTCCTATTCTTGCTAATTTTATTGTTGCATTTAAATGTTGGCATCAACGCGCAAACCAAATCCAACATTCATCAGGTTGAAGCGTTCGATGTTGTCAATCATCCAAACGTAGCTTATTGGTTTTTCTCCAAAGATATGCTCGATGCCAAACGCAACGAAGAAAAAATCGATAGTTTAGCTCAGTTTAGCAAATACTCCCTGATTTTTCTAAGTTCACGTAATGGCGTCGACTTTTACAAATCAGAAATTATGCATCCTGTTTTTGACCGATTGGTGAAATATGCACACGCCAAAGGATTGAAAATTGGCTTGCAACTTTGGGATAAAAAATACAAAGTGCCCATTGAAAATACGGAGCGGATGATATTGGAAGGTGAAATTGTGTTGGACGAAAACGGAGCCGGCGCATATTCAGCTAAAGCAAAATACGTTCGCGATGCCAAAGCCATTCTCAAAAGCGAGCTCTTCAAAGTGTATGCTTTCAAAAAAACCAGCAGTGGCTTTTACGACCCTAAAAGTCTGAAAGACATTACCGCACAATGCACTTCCACCAACAGCAATAAAGAAATTGTTGATATAAAACTTGATGCAGGCAAAAAACTGAAAGGCTACACGACCTATATCCTTACGCAACATTATTATAATATTTGCAGCAACCACAGTGCCGAAGCGGTGGCAAACTTAACTCAGGCCTTGAAAGCGTACTCAGATATTCCGTTCGATGGCGTAGGTCTCGACGAATATACCAACATGCGCGTGTCACCCACCTGGGAACTCGAAAAAGCCAACGATGTATTCCGTGGCCGTCCATATTCGTTGCCAATGGCAGATAAATTAAAAGCTTCGACCGCTCTGGAACCCGAAAAAGTGCTGTTCGATATGCGTTATGCACCACAGGGAAAAATGGAAATCCGCATAAAAGCTATCAACCACTATATGAGCGCTATGCGCAGCGGCACCGTGGAAATGGAAAAAACAATTTACGACAAAGGTAAAGCGTTTTATGGTCTCAATACTTTTATCGGACTGCACAATTCGCATCATAATTTTTTGGACGGCGACGAAATTTGGCAAACCGGACTCAACTGGTGGAACGTAAAACGAGACTACGGTCACAGCGACGAAGGCACTTCAACACCCATACAAATGGGAATCGGGTTTACGCATCCTAAAAACGTAATGTACAATATGTATTACGATAAAAGTCTGGAGAAAATTGTGAAGAAAGCAAACTCGGACTTAACTTACGGAATCAGAACACATTATCATGCTATCAACGACATTCAGAAATGGGGTGTAAGTGTGGAAAATCCCGAAGCGCTTACCGAAATTAACAAAGTAGAAAATGCTGCTCGTTTACTGAACCGATTTAATCCGTCGTTCCCAAAAATCAAATTGTTGGTGATATTTGGCATGGAAGAATTGGCAAATTGGTATCCCGATTCGACTAAACGCGGCATGATGGATATTAATATCATTCTGAAAATTGAGGATAAAGCAAAACAACTGTGGAATGTTGGTTACCTAAATGCCCTTGTTCCAACCGATTTAATAGCCGATGGTCGCTTGAAACTGAACGCTAGCGGAAAACCTCAGATTCAGGAACATGAATTTGACGCCGTTGTGTTTATTGCTCCGCAATATGCCCGAAAATCAACACTCGATTTTCTGAAAAGTTATGTGGATAAAGGTGGAAAACTGATGATTGATGGAGCTGCTACACACGATTTTGACGGAAAAAGTATCAGTAAACAATGGAACGAAATTGTGGATAAAGCAACCTGCAAGACCTATTCAGTAAATGATATTTCAAAACTTGGCATCTCAAAACGCGAATTTTCGAACGGTGTGCTAAACGAAGATGGTTCGTACACTTTTACAGGAATAAAAGGTTCGCAAACACTCAAAACAGGCAAAAATGCTGATACTTTCACGATAAGTTGCAACGGTTTGGCTGCCATAAAAATAGCAGATTCAGGAAATTTGGAAAAACTTGTTGCAACCGATTTTACATCACTCACGATGAATGGAAAAACAATTCTCAGCGTCGAAAAACCAACCGATATTTCGGTAGTTGTAACAAATGGAATTGCTGAAATTACCATTGCGGATAAAGACAAAACAAATAAAGTAATTGTCCCTTATTCCCCCGAAGGGAAATAGAGAATTAAATTAAAATATACAAAAACTTCAAAATGCGACTCACTATTCCCCTCTTGTTCCCTCTCCTCAAGGAGAGGGTTAGGGTGAGGTGGGTGAGGTTAAAATCATGAAAAAATTCATTGTAACAATTTTATTAATAACATCTTATGCTGTTCTATCAGCACAAACATTTTTCGTTAGCACAACCGGCAACGATGCTAATCAGGGAACAATGGAAAAACCATTTGCTACCTTAGAAAAAGCAAAAGCCGCAGTTAAAGCCCTCAATCATGCCGATAAAACGGTCACTGTATTTATTCGTGGCGGTATTTATTCGTTAGAAAAACCGTTTAAACTCACCAACGAAGATGGTGGAACTGCTCAATTTCCGATAATTTATGCGGCCTATAACAACGAAAAAGTTATCCTGCGTGGCTCCAAAGCTATAAAACCTGCTGATATAAGAAAAATTTCGGATAAAAACACGTTGAAGCGAATTGCATCAAATCTTCGAACTAAATTAGTGGAAATCGATTTGGCAGCATTGAATTTTCAAAATATCAAAGCCTATCCCGATAAGTTTAACGACGACGGCGGTATTGTGGAATTATTCCTCGAAAATGAACGTATGCTACTGTCGCGTTACCCCAATGTGGGCGATATGACCATGAAAAAAGTACTGATAAATGGTGGCGGTCAGGAAGTGAAAAATGCCGATTGGGCTAACTTTTATGCTGCTGGTCAGAAAGATGCAGCTCCGCCGCGTCCGGGCGTTTTTGAGTACCGCGACAAACATACCAGTCGTTGGATAAATGTATTGGATAGAGGTGTTTGGATAAAAGGATTTTGGCGCATCCCGTGGCAAAATGAGGCCGTACGAATTGCAAAAATTGATACGGTGGCGCAAACAATTACATTAAAAGTTCCTGTCGCAGGTGGAATTGGCAATAAATATACGCGCCCCGAAGGCAATGGCAAAGAGCCATATTGGGTTATGAATTTGCTGGAAGAAGTGGATTTGCCAGGCGAATGGGCTATCGATTTTAAGGACAAAAAACTGTATTTTTATCCGCCAAAAAAGATTTCGAAAGGTAGCTTGCGCATTGCTGATATAAATACTTCGCTTATTCAAATGACCAACACCAGCAATATTCAACTAACAGGAATTACGATAGAAGAAAATATGTCGAACGGCATTCAGATAATTGGAGGTGAAAACAATCTGATTGCTGGTTGCACAGTTCGTAATGTGGCCAAAACGGCGATTATTGTGGATGGTGGAAAAAATCACACGATTTTGAGCAACGATTTGTACAATCTTGGTGGCTCAGGTGTTTGGTTGCGTGGTGGCGACGAAAATTCAGTTCCTCGCGTGGCTGCCAATTTCAAAGTGGTGAACAATCATATTTATAAGTTTAGTCAGCTGACGCGCATTTACGAAGCCGGAATTAACGCTGGTTTTACCGGTGGTGGCGGTGGTGGACATCATGTGGCAGTTGGCATGTATATTGCTCATAACCTGATACATGACACACCGCATGTGGGTGTTCTTTTTGGTAGCTGGGATTCGAAATTTGAGTACAACGAGGTGTTTGATTATTGCAAAGTCTCCGACGATATGGGCGCATTTTACGCTTACGACCAATATCATCAAATGGGTAATCACACTTTTGCTTACAACTTTATACACAACAGTCCCATTGGCGATGGTATTTATTTCGACGACGACCACCGCGATATGAAAGTGTATGGAAATATTGTAGCGTTGTGTAGCGAACCCAAACGTCACGGAACGGCATTTCTTTACAAATCAGGCACACAAGCCAAGAAAAACAATCCTCATTCGATGGAGTGTTACAACAATATTGCCGTGAATTGCAATTTTGGCTATCAGTTTATGTCGTTTCCACATATCGTGGATTCAAACAAAATTTACAACAATGTGGCTGCAATGAATACGGTGCAATTTCGGAATCGCATTTTAATGCCCGACAACAAAGAGCGCGATACCATTCATATTCCTGCACCTGCGAAATATAAGAATGTTTCATACAGCTACGATTCTGGCTTTGTTGATTTACAGAATTTCAACTTATCTTTGAAACCAGATTCGAGGATTTACACCGATTTACCAGAGTTTAAAACTATTCATTTCGAAAAAATCGGATTGTTTATTGACGAATATCGCCGCAAATTGCCTACAGATAACGAAATTAAACGCTTCGAAAATATGCCTTCTAAAAAGGACAACGGAACGGAAATTTTGGATAGAAATTAATTTCAATTATGCAAAAAAAATCAAAAAACTTCTATATTCTTTTACTGATAGTTACTCCGCTGCTGCAAACGCCTCTCAACCTGTAATAATAGCTGTTCAGAGACGTGTAGAAGCTTGTCAAACTATTGCAGAAGCCTCTTCTGTGCGAAGGTTGTTGACTTAAAGTACTTTTTTGACTTATTTTGCACCGATAAAATTTCTATACCGTCGGTTTGTGACAAAAAACTCGAAATTATACCGTCTGTTTGTGACAAAATATTCGAAATTATACCGTCTGTTTGTGACAAATGTATTATCTTTGCGCAGAATATTAAGTGTGCAATTATGATAAATAGACTAATAATTAAAGAATTAGAGCTTTGGAAGGTGCGTCCTAACCGAAAACCGCTCATTTTACGAGGTGCGCGTCAGGTTGGTAAAACAACATTGGTGAAAGAATTTTCCAAAAAATACGCTATTTTTCTGAAATTAAATCTCGAAATTCAGGAAGATAAAAAATTGTTTGAGCAATATGAAAATATTGAAGAATTAATAAAAGCAATTTATCTTCAAAACAAAGTAATTATTGAGGACAAACCCACTTTGTTGTTTATTGATGAAATTCAAAATTCTTCCAAAGCTATTGCGCAACTACGTTATTTTTACGAAGAAGCAAATCACATTCATTTCATAGCAGCGGGCTCATTATTAGAGAGTTTGCTCAATTCAAAAGCAATATCTTTTCCTGTTGGACGGGTAGAATATATGGCTTTGCATCCTTGTAGTTTTTTGGAGTTTTTAGATGGAATAAACGAAACATTTGATGCAAATTTAGTTCAAACACTTAGTGCCGATGCGGTTCACGACCGTATTTTGCGCCTTTTCAATGTATATACAATAGTGGGTGGAATGCCCGAAGCAGTAGTTCAGTATGCTCAAAACAGGGATATTTTGTCGGTTGCACCTGTATATGATTCGCTTTTGGAATCGTATAAAGATGATGCAGAAAAATATGCAATGAATGACAGCTCGATAAAAGTGATACGACATGTTTTACAAACTGGCTGGACTTATGCAGCCGAAACAATTAGTTTTGAACGCTTTGGCGGAAGCAACTACAAATCCCGTGAAATGGGTGCAGCGTTTCGGATTATCGAAAAAGCGTTATTGCTAGAATTGGTTTATCCAACAACCGAAACAAAATTACCAATTTTACCCGATTTTAAGAAAAAGCCAAAATTAATTTGGTTGGATACCGGATTAGTTAATTACGCTGCTAAAATTCAGGAAGAAATTTTCTCCGTTACAAATATTCAGGATGTGTGGCGAGGGAGAGTTGCAGAGCACATAGTTGCTCAAGAATTGCTTTCGATTAATTTTAAGGTTTCCGCAACACGAAATTATTGGCGACGAAACAAAGAAGGTTCTGAGTCTGAAGTTGATTTTGTTTATCCATATAAAGGGAAATTAATACCGATTGAAGTTAAATCGGGGCATAATGCCCGATTACAATCGCTGCACTTATTCATGGAGCAGACTCCCCATGAAATAGCAGTAAGAGTCTGGTCGAAACCGTTCTCAATAGACACTATAAAAACGCCAAACGGGAAAGAATTTCGATTAATTAATCTACCCTTTTATTATGTGGGTGTTTTGGAAAAAGTGTTGGATAAAATGTAATTATTGAACATAAAAAGACCAAACTCCAAATCAATGGTATCATTTTTAAAAACAATCCCGCGTTAACTTTTAGAGCTAATAGCGGGATTTTTAATAAAAATGGCTGGCTTGTTTTAATTATCTGCGTAAAATCATTCCAATGTAACAATAATACCATGATTTGAAACTGTAAAGCGATTTCAGATACAAGCAAAGAACTATTTTTGAACTGTAAAAATCTCTTGTATCTAAATTAAACATCACGAATCAAATTTTTAAATTAATACTTATGTCAAAATTGAACAAACTGAACTCTGGAGCTCTAATTATTGCATTACTTTTTAGTACTTTTACAGCTAAAGCTGCTGTAAAACCCAACTCACTTTTTACCAACAATGGAGTTCTTCAGCAAGGCGTTGAAGTTCCGGTTTGGGGAACTGCCTCCGAAGGCGAAGAAGTAACGGTGGAATTTGCAGGACAAACAATCAGCACAACAGCTGTAAATGGCAAATGGTTGGTGCGCCTGAAACCGATAAAAGTTAATTCGGAACCACAAACTATGACTGTTAAGGGTGAAAATACAGTGACAATTTCCAATATTTTAGTTGGCGAAGTGTGGCTTTGCAGCGGACAAAGTAATATGGGTTTCCCGCTTCGTGCCGTAAAAGCCATTAATGGCTATCCTGCTATTAGCGAAGTGTTGAAAGATGCACAAAATTATCCGCTTATCCGTCAGTTTTCTGTTCCACTCAAAAAATCAACTGATATTCCGGCTATTGTGGACGATGTAAATGGAAAATGGAACGTATGCGACAGCAAAACCGCTGAGAATTTTTCGGCAGTTGCTTATTTTTTCGGTCGCGATTTATTTAAAAAACTAAACGTGCCTATCGGATTAATTAATTCGTCATACGGTGGAACGGCTTGCGAAAACTGGATGAGCAAAGAAACACTCGAATCCTTTCCTGAACTGAAAAGTATCATGGAAAATTATACCAAAAACCTGAAAGAATTTGGTCCGAAATTGCAGGGTTATTTGATGAACGAAGCGTCGCTATTGCAACAATACAGCGTTGATTCGGCGTTGGCTGTTCAACAGGGCAAATCCTTACCAAAAAAACCTGCAGCTCCCATGAGTCCTGCCGAACGTGGCGGTCCTACCGGATTGTGGAATACAATGCTTTATCCGTTGATTCCGTACGCCATAAAAGGAACTGTTTGGTATCAGGGCGAAGCCAATGCTAGTCGTGGTATTCAGTATCGTACGCTACTTCCGGCAATGATAAACAACTGGCGGACAGAATGGAAACAGGGTGATTTTCCGTTTTTGATTGTGCAAATTCCGGGCTGGAAAAATCATTATCCCGAATTAAAAGAAGCGCAACTCTTAACTTGGCAAAAAGTAATAAATACGGCTATGACAGTTACTTATGACTTGGATGATACACTTGATGTGCATCCGGGAAACAAACAACCTGTGGGTGAACGATTGGTGTTGGCGGCTCGCGCAGTGGCTTATGGCGAAAAAATTGTATATTCGGGGCCCGTTTACAAATCGATGAAGGTAGATGGAAACAAAATTATTCTTACCTTTGACCATGCAGGAAGCGGTTTATTAGCCAAAGGAGGCGAATTGAAAGACTTCACCATAGCTGGAGATGATAAAAAATTCGTAACCGCCAAAGCGGAAATTGTGAAAGATAAAGTGGTGGTTTCGGCTGAAGGAATAGACAATCCGGTTGCAGTTCGTGCAGGTTGGCGTTTTTGTCCGCAAATGAATTTGTATAACAAGGAAAATCTGCCTGCTACGCCGTTTAGAACGGATGTAACCCCTAACCCCTAAAGGGGAACTATGCAAGTATTGATTAGATTTATCGATGATATAAGATATAAAAAAGAATATTATTAAATGAAAATCACAGAAAATAATATTGAAAACAATACTAACTCCAATTCCCCTTTAGGGGTTAGGGGTTTTCTAATTCTTCTTTTATTGCCAAATTTCATTTTTGCGCAATTTAATCTCCATTTTGCCATTCAGCAATACGACCATGCTTTGTACAACAAGTTGACTAACAGAACTATTGCTAATAACTCAAATATTATCCAAACGGAAACTGGAACATGGGAAATTAGCAAAGCTGAAAAACAAATTGACACTGAAACTTCGGAGTTTTTGGTAACATTCCGATTGACAAAAGGTTTTGAAAAATCGGCTGCGGCATTGGTTGAGTTTCAGTTTGATAACTGGAATAAAGATAATTACGTATTGCTTCCTGCTTCGGCTTACAACGGAAACCGTTACGAGTCGCGTCGGATTGCTTATTCCCCAAAGTTGAATGACATTCGTGATATTGGCAAAGACAAACCAATGATAATTTCGGATGTGCCGCGTCTGAATATTGCCGATGGAGTTTCGCGTATTCAGGAACTAAGCGGCAGCATGGCTTCACCGGCCATTGGTTTTCAGTCGGTTGATGCAAAAACAGGCTTTTTTCTGACAACCACACAAGCAAATGGGTATGGCGATTTGGGAATGAATATCGAAGAATCGCGCAATCGTAAAAATGCAGTCATTTCACTCTGTTCGCCTTTGGTTCGGGAGCAAACAAAATATCTGATTTGTGATAATCAGGCACCTTCACCCGATGTATCTGCTGATTTTAAAGCGGGCGATGAAGTGAAATTCGTGTTTCGGGTGCATCAGTTTAAAGCGGATAAAATTCAGGCGCTATTTGATAAATACATGGAGATTCGGAAAGACTTTTGTCCGCCTTCGGTTTTTGTTCCACAAATTCCTTTTTCAGCTTGCTACGATATCCTCGAAAAGAAATTCAATAGCTATAACTTTGTGCCCGAATGGGGTTATTATTCGGTGGGTGGACGAAATATGTTCCTGCAGGACTGGCAAATTGGCTGGACAGGCGGTATGATTTCAACTTATCCACTGCTTTTTTCTGCCAACGAAAAAACGCGCAAAAATGTGATTGCCAACTTCGACTGGCTTTTCCCGAACGGCATTTCTCCTTCAGGATTTTTCTGGGACAGTGGCGAAAAAGGCAATAAATGGTACGGTGGCGATATTCGCAAACCACAATCCAAAAACTGGCATCTGATTCGTAAAAGTGCTGATGCGCTGTATTATATCATCAAGCAGTTCGACTTGATGAAAAAGCAGGGAACAACAGTAAAACCTGCATGGGAAAACGGTACGCGCGGTGTGGCTGATGCTTTTGTGAAACTGTGGAAAAATAACGGTCAGTTCGGTCAGTTTGTGGACAGTCAGACCGGCGAAATTGCTGTGGGAGGTTCATCTGGTGCAGGAATTACTCCGGCTGCATTAGCTTTTGCTTCGAAATACTACAACGACAAATCCTATCTCGATATTGCCTGTCAGTCAGCGCAATACATGTATGACAATTATACAGCAAAAGGAATCAGTACTGGTGGTCCAGGTGATGCGCTGCAAAACCCTGACAGTGAATCTTGGTATGGTTTGCTGGAATCTTATGCTGTTTTGTACGAAGTGACAAAAGATAAAAAGTGGCTGACTTATGCTATGGAAACAGCTTCACAATTATCCACATGGGTAATGTCCTACGATTATGTTTTTCCAAAATCAACGTTTTTCGGACAAATGGATATGAAAACCACGGGTGCCGTTTTTGCCAACACACAGAACAAACATGGTTCGCCGGGAATTTGTACACATTCGGGTCTGGCTTTGTTGCGATTGTATCGTGCAACCAATAACATCCAGTATTTGAATATATTACAGGATATAGCGCAATCCATTCCACAGTATATGTTGCGACCCGATAGACCAATAAAAGGAATGCAGGACGGCTGGATCAACGAACGCGTAAGCACAACAGATTGGTTCGAAGGTATTGGTGAAATTTTTCCCGGCTCCACCTGGGCTGAAACGAGTTTATTGCTCACCATCACTGAATTGCCCGGCATTTATGTAGATTTGGAACAAAAAACAGCTATTGCTTTCGACCATCTCGAAGTGGAATTACTTTCAGTAAAAGGTAATCAAGCCAAACTGCGGATTAAAAATTCGACAAAGTTTGTTGCTCAGACAAGTATTTTGGTCGAAAATAAACTTCAAAAATCGCAGGCGTGGAGTGAAAACTGTTTCTTTAGAAAAAAGAAATATACAATTCAACCCAATGAAACAGTCGTAATTAAGCTGAATATTGTAAAATAACAAACCATTTTTACTTATTTGTTAAGCCTGAAAGGCTTGAATATGATTAACCATGGGTGCAACCCATGGATGCGAGAAAGATAAAAACTACAACCCTGAAAGGGTTGAATAATAATAACATATCATATTAAACCCCTTCAGGGTTTTCGTTTTCTTTAATTTTCTTTTCATCCACAGGTTTTACCTGTGGCTAATCATATTCAAGCCCTTCAGGCTTAATATAACATTTACTTATTTTTTCTTTTGTGGTTCAAAAACTCTCATATTAAATGAAAAAAATCTTATTATTATTTGTATCGTTAAGTGTTGTGGTTGCACAATTCCATTGTTTTGCCCAAAAACCTGAGTTCATTATGGATATGGTGCACCACAATCCGGGCGAAGCACTCACAAAATCTGCTTTTACAAATCCCGAATATGTAAAAAATCAGGGTTTTAACGTGCAGGTAATGAACGACTTTATATTCCCGACTGCGGCACTGACTTTTGATAAATTTGATGCCACACTTTTTGTAAAAGGAACAAAAGAACGTGTGTGGTCCGATTCGATAACCGCGCTGATTCAGAACAATATTCAGTTAGCTCATAAAGCAGGAATCAAAGTTTTCTATTTTACCGACATTGTTGTTCTTCCTAAAAAACTGGTTGAGAAATACAGAGCACAGGTTTGCGACGAGAATGGAAAAATCTCGTTTGAAAAGCCGCTTACAGTTGAACTTCATAAAATGATGTTCGATGAATTGTTCCAAAAATTCCCTGATTTGGATGGCTTGGTAATTCGTACGGGTGAAACCTATCTGAACAATGTGCCGTATCACACGGGCATCAACCCGATTACCAACGGAGCCGAGAGTCACATAAAACTGCTGAACCTGCTGCGCGATGAAGTGTGTGTAAAATACAATAAAACAATCATTTACCGCACATGGTCCATCGGTGGTTTTCACAACGATCCTGTTTATTACCGGAATGTTTCCGATAAAATTGAACCTCATAAAAATCTGGTTTTTTCCATTAAACATGTGCAGGGAGATTATCACCGCACCTATCCGTTCAATCCTTCGCTGGGAATTGGGAAACACAGACAAGTGGTGGAAGTGCAATGTCAGCGTGAGTACGAAGGCAAAGGCGCATATCCGAATTACGTGATGAATGGTGTTATTAACGGCTTTGAAGAATACGATTTAAAGAAACATCCGAATTGCCTGAACGACCTGAAAACCAACCCGAATTTTGCTGGAATTTACTCGTGGAGTCGCGGTGGTGGCTGGGTTGGTCCGTATGTTAGCAATGAGTTTTGGCCACGCCTGAATGCATTCGTGCTGAGCGCCTGGGCGAATAATCCGAATTTGACCGAAGAAGCAGCATTTGAGCAATTTATGGACGAACAGGGAATGACAACTCCACAATCAAGAACAGCATTACGCGAATTGTGTTTGTTATCAGCCAAAGCTGTTCTGCGTGGACATACGTCGCGCGATTTGGAAATAAAACCCGACTGGGCATTCTGGATGCGTGATGAATTTTTGGCTGGTATTGAACCTTACGACCCTTCCGAAGCTAAGAAATATCCTTCCGAAGGTGTACTTTTTGAAATGTTTACCGATTTCTATCAAAAAGGTGTTTTGCAAAAAGCTGTTACTGAAAAGCAGGAATCAGCGCTTATTTGGGAGAAAATAGTTGCGCTCAGCAAACAAGTTAAATCAAATCAACCACAGGATGATGCGTATATCCGTGTTTCGTCACTTTATGGATTGTATTTGCATCGCATTATTGCTGCAGGATGGCAAATAATGGCTTTGGGTTTTGAGGGTGATAAAACTGGACTGTATAATAAAAAAGCATTGCAAAAAAGCATTAAAACTTACGACAAGGCTTGGAAAGCATTCAACAAGCTAAAACAAACTGACCCAACTTGTGCCACGCTCTACAAACCAAATGCATTTATTTACGTTGCTCCAACTTATTTTGGCGAAAAAGGAATGGGATATTCAGTGGAGAAATATCGGAGAATAGTTCAATAATTGCTTTACAAAAAAACTCCTGCTGAAATCTAATCTTTCAGCAGGAGTTTTTGTTTCTCACCTATTCACAGCATCCTCATACGCTTTATTTCCGGCAGCGCTGCGGTTTTCGATTGTGCCCGATTCGGCGCAGGCTTCAACTAATATTTGCAACCACTCTCGATATTCTATTTCTTAATTTGCAAGGCAGAGCCTTGTTTTCCACAGTCCGTTGTTAAAGAAACTACGGACAGCTGCTAATGCGAGATTACATACTACTTGGAGCGGGGGCGGAGCCTTGTAACAGTTTATAAGTTTCACTTTCAAGATAAACAGTGTCCGGACTAAATCCAACCCATTAGCCCACTGAATACTACCTAAAAATGGTTTTACTGAATTAAACAAACTAACATCTTGCAACTCCTTAAAAATGCCAATTTCAAGATATGGCCTTACATCAAAACTTTTAATTTCACCATTATTGAATGTAATTAATAGTTTAAAGTTTTGCTCTGGCTGAACGCCAATTACTCTTGGACTCATAGATTTATTATTTTATATGATTGCCATCGTGTTGATTTTTTAATTTATAAGTGCAAATATACAAAACTTCTTTCTGATAGAATAGCAATACGCGCTGAAATATTGTTTGATAAAAAAATCACGGCTGAACTTCAATTTTTTGAAACTCAGCCGTGAAATTAATATGAAAGGCAAAGCCTTACTTTCCACAGTCCGTAGTTAAAGTAAATACGAATAGCTGCCAGTGCGAGATTACAAGCTACTGGGAGCGGGAGTGTTTATGAACATTGAGAAATAAATACTGCTATTAATACAAAAGCAGATAAAATTGCTAATACAATAATATTAGACAAACAACCTTCCTTAAGATAATTGTTTGTGTTTTCTAATTGCTTTTTTGTATGTTCGTTTGAAATTTTAATTTCGTTGTATTTTTTCTTTGAATCTTTTAAATCATTTTCTATTATTTTGACATTTAGAGCGTTAAAGTCAATTAATCGATTGTCGAAATTAGTTGATGAAGGATTTTTACTTTTTTCCATCAATTCCTTTTCTAATCTAAAAATTCTTTTTTCTAGCGCATCTAAAAGTGCATTTTCAATTTCTAATGATTTATTTAAATGAGATTTGTTGTAGATTCTGTTCATTATGATTTTTAATTAGCGCATTTACATAAACAAATTGATTATTATTTTGTAATATCAAAATATCACCGGAAGTATAAAATTTGTATTAGTTATCTCTGTTTTTGACTAAATCAACTACCAAATTAAGTATACTATTGAAATGATTTTTTTATTTTTTAGAGACAAGTAATTTCATTCAAAATAGCTAAATCATTCCTTCAAAACTGCATATTTAAGCATTATTAATCCTTTACACATCTAACAGAGTGTCCACACTTCTTGTAGAAATTATTTCTTTTCACAATGCTAGAGTTGACTAACAAGTGCATATATAGCGCACCATCAGCTACACCTTCTGTAGTACTCCAGTAATAAGCATTGCCGCTTAAATACCGTCCATCTAGGTATCGTCTGCCACCAGGTAGTGCGGTAAAACCAGACGAATTATTAGCATTATTAACATCGGGATACAAGGTTACCCAATTACCAGGACCTGCTTCTTTTAATTTGTCACCTGCTATTGATTCACCACCCAGATGATTTATAAGTGTTGCAAAATCTTCGTCGGTTGGTACATGCCAACCTAGAGGGGCAATATTGCGACTATCAATAGCAGCATACCAATTATAAAATTTACCATATTTTAAAATGTTTGTTTCATTATTGTTAATATTACAACATGCTCCTGTAGTTAATTTTGACCATTCTGTATCATCTGTAACAAAAGTTATTGGGTTTCCATTTCGATATTTTGTTGTCTTAAGATTTTCAGCCATCCATGTTTGATTACCAATTTTAATGGTTTTATAAATATTACCATCAATGTCTGTTACTGTACCATAAGTTAAATTTGGATTAAAAGTAATAAAAAGAGGTGTTGCAACGAAACTTGATTGATTTCCATAGGCTGTACCGACTAAATTTGTTGCAAAAGCACGTACATAATAGGTTGTACCTGCAGTAAGTCCCGTAATTGAACAATTAAAAGAGCCGACACCTGTACTAACTGATATTTTATTATCTTCAATGGTGGGTGAAGTTCTTAGACTCCAACATATACCATACGAAGTAACTACAGAACCTCCATCAAAAGTGATTTCGCCACCACTTATTGCAGTAGTTTCAGTTATTTTTGTTGCCTCTTTTGTAATTATTACAGGCAAAATAGAAGGTGTAGTTTTAAATATTACTTGTAGCCCATAAGCAGTTCCATCTTGATTAGTAGCATAAGCTCTTAGGTAATATGTCGTATCAGCAATTAAATTTTTAATATTGCTTATAAACTCACCAGTGCCTGCAGCATTTTTTGTTGTGCTGTCATTAATTGTTGGGTTAGGTTTTAAACTCCAACATACTCCTCTAGCAAACACTTCTAAGCCACCATCTGAAGTGATAATTCCGCCACTAATAGCAGTGTTTTGAGTAATTTGAGCAATTGCTGTGGTTGTCAAAATAGGCAAAAGTTTAAGCTTATTTGGGTCTTCTGTTTTACAACTTATTGAAATTAAAAGCATTGAATAGATTGTCAAAAGGAAAGCTGATGAAATATAAAATCGGTTCATATTTTTTTATTAAGTTTTAAATGACTAAAAGTTCTTTATTTGTCGATTATAATTTTTTATTTTAAGTCTATGCAAAATAATTTTTTGTAAAGCAAAGTAGAATAGATAAGAATCATAGATAAGAAATCATCTAAGCATCAAAGAATTCAATAGCTGAAGATTTATTCAACATTCAGTGCGCGATTCTATACTACAAAGAGCGGGGACTTCCTTTTGCCACCCGTAGTTAAAAAAGCTACAACGGACAACTGCAAGTGTCTATTACATTTGGAACGGAGTCAACTAACTCAAGCGTATAATTAAAAATGCCTTTCATTCAGATCTATGTAACTTATTTTAATGTCTTCTTCAACAGAAAACTGTTCTTCTATAGAATTATATTTTATATTTGTTGAAATAAAGTTTACTTCAAAATTATAAGGTTTTGAGAGTTGACCATCTGTGCCAGGCACTTCTGCATGAACTTGAATTGAAATTTTACCTGTAATACTACAACCATCTGGAGAGAATAAATGTAGAATCCTTTTATTCCCCCAATTAATCTCACTCAGGTTAGAGTTTAAAAAATTAGTCATTTTGTAATCTACATCTCTTGTTGCAATAACTCCATTTAATTGTTTTTTTAATTTCAATTCGAGTTGAGTTTCAAGTTGAGTTAAATATTCAACTAATAGACCACCTAAATATTCTTTGAATTCTTTTTCGTAAATCATAATATAAAGATTTTAAATTGTTTTTATTCGAGTTTTACAAGAAAATAACCAAATAGACAATTAAATTACTTGTATGACAAAAATACCTTTTGGCAAGGATAACTCAAATGTATTGCTGCCGGTCAGTAAATTTGAATTTATTCCAGTTATTTTTCTGCCGTTTACTGAAGGCATTGATTTGGGTTACACCTGCCTGTTTGGCAAAAAATGAAACAGTGAATTTTCCTTCCATAGAATAAGGGTAAACATGAATTGTCTCTTCATTTACACTAACTCGTTGAACAGCGGTTACAACATCCGTTAAATTCAAATTATTTCCTATCGGTACGCTTACTGTAGTTCCTTTAGTAAGGTTCTGAACAATAACACTTTCGACCGTAGAACTAGCACCAGAGCCAGTAAACGAAATTGTGTAATTCAATGAAAACGATTTCGTTGTAGCTAAAAGTACAAATAACAGAGTAACGACTTCAAAATTAAGAATAAAAGTTTTCCTTTTCATGACTGTAAATTTAAAAGATAATTATTATTGGTTTGTAAAATAGTTTTTTCAAAATAAGGCACAAAAAAAGCGTGGTACTATAACTGTATCACGCTCCCGAGGCCTTAGACTGCCCAACTAGAGTAATAAGTTAAAGCCCACGCCGTTTGGCGCAGGCGTTTACTAACTTATTTCTTCTAGTTCTTGAAAGTGTCTAAGTTTCGGGAACTGAAATAAAAGCTAACGCTTTTGATAATATGTAATTCCGCTGTCGCTACAGCGGGCGAGAAAAATCTGAAACTAACTTATAGCATTTGCGTTTGTTGAGTTTCGGATTATAGATTTATTATTGAAATAATCTAATAATTGTTTTGCGTTCATGTTTTTAATATCGGAATCTATTTTGTCCCGAATGTCACGCATCATTTTTACGCAATCAAAGTCCTTATTCGTTTTCATAATTTAAAATATCTTTTGGTGAACGTATTTCGATTGTAGGATATCCATTTTTTAAATTAATACCATTATAGCCTTTTATTCTTCGTAGATTAACAATGTGTTTAAAATTCCAACTTAC
>JFJP01037427.1_pt1 | contig 29061 bp, 16 predicted proteins | sample 431651 | NCBI WGS metagenome assembly JFJP01 (sample SAMN02602958, study PRJNA72255) | Microbial mat metagenome, whole genome shotgun sequencing project. | biome: fresh water; feature: sink hole; material: water; isolation source: purple microbial (photo- and chemosynthetic) mats found in... | reverse complement strand
AACAGAAGATGGAACAGGTATTGTTCATATTGCACCGACATTCGGAGCCGACGACTACCGGGTGGCTAAAGAAAACAATGTCCCTCCACTTATTGTGAAAAGAAAGGACGGCACCTTCGGTCCAATGGTTGACAAGAGGGGTTATATGGTGCCAGTTTCCGATCTTGATGAAATGTTTGTGAAACAGAGTGTCAATACAGAAACATATAAAGGTTTTGAAGCCCGGCCGGTAAAAAATGAATATACCGAAACTCTTGCTCCGGGAACTGAATCCCTTGATGTTGACATTGCAGTGATGCTCAAACAACAGGGTAAGGTATTCCGTATTGAAAAGCAGGTACACAGTTATCCCCATTGCTGGAGAACTGATAAACCTGTACTCTATTACCCTCTCGATGCCTGGTTCATCCGTACTACTGCATTCCGTGAACGCATGATTGAACTCAATAATACAATCAACTGGAAACCACAGTCTACAGGTACTGGCAGGTTCGGAAAATGGCTTGAGAATCTTGTGGACTGGAATCTTTCCCGTTCACGTTACTGGGGAACACCTTTGCCTATATGGGTAACTGAAGACCGTAATGAAGAAAAATGTATCGGTTCGGCTGCTGAACTGAAAAGCGAGATTGAAAAATCGGTCAATGCGGGATTCATGAAGATTAACCCCCTGGCAAAATATACCGTGGGAGATAATTCACAGGAAAACTATGAGAAGTTCGATCTTCACCGTCCGTTTGTTGATGATATAATACTAATAAGCGATTCTGGGGAAAAAATGTTTCGTGAACCTGATCTTATTGATGTTTGGTTCGACTCAGGTGCAATGCCTTATGCCCAGGCACACTATCCATTTGAGAATAAGAATAACTTTTCTGAGATGTTCCCTGCTGACTATATCGCTGAAGGAGTTGATCAGACAAGAGGCTGGTTCTTTACCCTTCATGCTATTGCCACTATGATCTCCGATTCTGTGGCTTATAAAAACATTATCTCGAACGGACTTGTTCTGGATAAGAACGGGAATAAAATGTCGAAACGCCTGGGGAATGCAGTTGACCCCTTTTCCACGATCGAAGAGTATGGCTCAGATCCCCTTCGCTGGTATATGATAACAAATGCCCAGCCATGGGATAATCTTAAGTTCGACGTATCAGGCGTTGATGAAGTTAAACGCAAGTTCTTCGGAACATTATATAATACATACTCATTTTTTGCCCTTTATGCCAATGTCGATAATTTCAGGTACTCCGAAAAAGAAATTCCTGTAAGTGACAGACCCGAGATTGACCGGTGGATAATCTCTCTTCTTAACTCTCTGATAAAAGAGGTAGGAAAATGCTATGAGGATTATGACCTTACACGTGCCGGCAGAGCAATACAGGATTTTGTAACAGAGAATCTGAGCAACTGGTATGTGCGTCTTAACCGCAGACGCTATTGGGGAGGGGAATATGATGATGATAAATTAGCTGCCTATCAGACACTCTATGTATGCCTCGAAACTGTCAGCCAGCTCGCTGCTCCAATAGCTCCATTTTATATGGACCGCCTGTTCACCGACATTAATAACATAACCGGTAGGCATAAAGAAAATTCAGTCCATCTTGTTCTATTCCCTGAGTATGATGAATCGCTTATTGATAAGTTACTGGAAGAGAGAATGGATATAGCCCAGAAAGTCTCTTCAATGGTACTGGGGTTAAGAAGAAAAGTCAGTATAAAAGTACGCCAGCCCCTGGCTAGAATAATGGTGCCGGTACCTGATAAATATTTCAGAAATAAGTTTGAAGCAGTGAAGGATCTTATCCTTGCCGAGGTTAATGTTAAAGAGGTAGAATATATTGACGATACTGCTTCTATACTTGTTAAAAAGATAAAACCAAACTTTAAAACATTGGGACCTCGTTATGGGAAACTGATGAAAGAGATCAGTAATACGATAACTAATCTGACACCACAGGAGATTGTTACATTTGAAACGAATGGAAATCACCAGGTAATTATAAACGGACAACAGATCCTTCTCACCTCTGAAGATGTTGAGATAATCTCCGAAGATATACCAGGCTGGCAGGTTGCCAACGACGGAAAACTGACTGTCGCTCTCGATATAACCGTTACAGATGACCTCCGCTTCGAAGGGATCGCCCGTGAGTTTGTTAACAGGATTCAGAATATCAGGAAAGAAAACGGATTTGATGTTACAGACAAGATAACGATACTTATTGAAGATCATGAATTTGTTAGGGAAGCTGTAACCAGGCATGCTTCATATATTGGCTCGCAAACACTGGCAACATCAGTAAAACTCACCGATAGTTTCCCGGGTGATAATATCCGCCAGGTTGATATTGATGAGGTTGCTGTAAAAGTGAGCATCATAAAAAACAACTGAATAGTACAGCAGTCTTTGCTTACAAAGTACTAATGCTCCGGAGAAAGATCATATCATCGGTCATTATCACCACTGATATGAACAGATATTGTGTGTAGCGGTTTTATTATCTTTCCGGTTTGAAGCAGTGACCTTTCTCCGTTTTGCGGATTCAACGCTGCTTACCATCTCTCTCATGCATCAGAAACTTAATCTGTTTTACTATATTTGTATAAACTATTCAACCCCACCAATGAAACGAATACTTGTGACCGGCGGTGCCGGATTTATAGGATCTCACTTATGCGAACGGTTACTCGATCTTGGGCATGAGGTAATATGCCTTGACAACTATTTCACCGGTTCAAAATTGAATATTGTCCATTTACTTGATAACCCATATTTTGAGCTTATACGTCACGATGTAACAATGCCATATTATGTTGAGACCGATGAGATATATAACCTTGCCTGTCCTGCATCTCCGGTACACTACCAGTATAATGGCATCAAAACGATAAAAACATCGGTGATGGGTGCGATTAATACCCTGGGGCTTGCCAAAAGAACAAAATCCAAAATACTCCAGGCATCAACAAGTGAGGTTTATGGTGATCCCGAAGTGCACCCTCAGCATGAAGGCTATTGGGGTAATGTCAATCCTCTCGGACCAAGAGCATGCTATGATGAGGGTAAGCGCTGTGCCGAAACTCTCTTCATGAACTACCACGTTCAGAACAATGTACGTATAAAAATTGCAAGGATTTTTAATACTTATGGCCCAAAAATGAGTTCTGACGATGGCCGGGTTGTATCAAACTTTATTGTTCAGGCTCTAAAAGGAAAAGACATTACAATATATGGAGATGGTTCCCACACACGTAGTTTCCAATATATAGATGACCTTCTGGATGGCCTGATCAGATTAATGGATACTCCCGATAACTTCACCGGTCCCGTGAATCTCGGAAATCCCGTAGAGTTTACAATAAACTCACTTGCAGAGATGATTATTAATATGACAGGCTCAAAATCGAGAGTTATCTATCTCCCTCTTCCTCAGGATGACCCCCGGCAGCGAAAACCTGATATCTCTCTTGCAAAAAGAGAACTTGGCTGGTCACCAAAGGTCGATATCGAAACAGGATTGGCAAAAACAGTAGAATATTTCAGGAACGCACTTTCAACCTGACGGGTACCATTGGAAATGAATAATAAATACTCCTATTTTCATGATATCTTTGAAAAATGATTGACCGTGCTACAATAGAACGAATTCTTGATGCTGCACAGATTATTGATGTTGTGCAGGAGTTCGTTCCATTGAAAAAAAGGGGAGTCAACTACCTGGGATTATGCCCTTTTCATAATGAGAAGACTCCTTCATTTACTGTATCCCCATCGAAAGAAATATTCAAATGCTTTGGCTGCGGCAAGGTTGGTAACTCTGTAAATTTTGTAATGGAGCATGAGCATCTTACCTATCCTGAAGCACTAAAATACCTGGCAAAAAAATATCATATTGAAGTAGTCGAAAAAGAACTTAGCCAGGATGAGATTGATAAACAGAATGAAAGAGAGAGCCTGCTGGTAGTAACAGCATATGCTGCAAGACAATTCTCTGAAAACCTGTTTCATACTGATGAAGGAATATCTGTTGGCCTTTCATATTTCAGGGAAAGAGGATTCCGGCAGGATACTCTCAAAAAATTTGAAGTAGGTTACAGCTTTGAAAAAAGGGATAGCTTTTCAAAAAAAGCTCTTGAGGACGGATATAAACAGGACTTCCTTGTTAAAACTGGTCTCACAATACAGAATGAAGAGCGCCTGTTTGACAGATTCAGCGGAAGAGTGATGTTCCCAATACATTCTCTTTCCGGGCAGGTACTTGGCTTCGGGGGAAGAATTCTTCGGTCCGACCCCAAAAGTGCAAAATACCTTAACTCACCTGAATCAGAGATATATCACAAGAGCAGGATCCTTTACGGAATATTTCAGGCACGAAAATCCATTACACAAGAGGACAGATGCTATCTTGTTGAAGGGTACACTGATGTATTATCACTTCACGAGGCAGGAATCGAAAATGCAGTTGCCTCTTCAGGTACTTCTCTTACACAGGAGCAGGTGCGGCTCATTAAAAGATTCACTCAGAACATTACAATATTGTACGATGGAGATGCTGCCGGGATAAAAGCATCAATTCGCGGAATCGACCTAGTGCTGGAAGAGGGGATGAATGTCAAAATAGTTCTGTTGCCCGACGGAGAAGATCCTGACTCTTATTCAAAAAAAATCAGCAACGAAGAATTCACCGGGTTTCTGAAAAAAAACGAAACAGATTTTATTAGATTTAAGACTCAGCTTCTTCTTTCAGAGGCAAGTAACGACCCTGTTAAAAAAGCCGATCTTATACGCGATGTCGTTAAGTCAATTGCTGTGATCCCTGAAGCTATTACAAGAACAGTATATATAAAAGAGTGCAGTATTGTACTGGAAGTATCAGAGCCAATTCTTTACCATGAAGTAAATAAACTAAGACAACAAAAAAATTTCCAGGACAGAAACAAATATCCTGGCCCTGAAGATCTCCCGGTTCCTCCCCCTGTAATTGCAAAACCTGTACAACGTGAAGCAGTATCTTATTATTCAGAAAAAGAAATAATACGATTGCTTCTGAAACATGGAAGTGTGGAATTTGAGCGCACTATGAGTAAAGAAGACGGAAAAGAGGAACTAATTACAGTGTCTGACTATATCGTCAGGGAAATTATTTCAGATGACCTCCTTTTTGATGACAGGGTATTTGCTAAAATGTTTGCCGACTTCCGGTTTCATGTTGAACATGGCCTGATAACAGGTGACAAACAATTTGTAAAACATGAAGATCCTGAGATCTCAAGCATCTCAGCTGATCTTCTTGCCGATTCACACGAACTTAGTATGATCTGGAAAAATAAACAGACTTATGTTGAGACCGAAGAGATGAAGCTGAAAGAAATAGTCGGCGATGCTGTACTCAAATTTAAAAGTGATAAGATCCTGATCAAACGAAAGGAAATAATGGCGCTTCTTGAAAAAGCTGTAGCTGACAATGATACAGAAAAAGTGCTGTTGCTGCAGAAGAGATATGCAAATCTTAGCGTTGTACTGGGGTTAATTTCCAGAAAACTTGGAAACAGAATATTACTGTAAAAGCATATCCTCAGTAATTGAAGGACAAAAATCTTCAGGCTTTTTTTCAGACTACCCTGTGAATTTCTTTAGAAATAATTTATCCTCCCGGAATTTTGCTGAATTATTATACTCAGATTGCCGGAACAGGTTAAAGATAAATTTATTAATCCCTTTCCTTCACATTCATATTTATTACTAATTTTGATCTACTAATATTTCAGACATGAAAAATTCTTACTCCTTTCTGATAATCTTTTTATTACTGATCGTATATTCATGTAAACCTCATCCTAAGGTCAGTGACACATTTGCCCCGGCTTTTTCAACATATAAAAATGATTCCGTTAACTCAAATGGCCCGGTAATAAAGAACGAGATTTTTTACGGGGTTCTGACTCCTGTTGAAATATGTACAATATTTAACAGACTTGGAGTACCATATAATAACGCTGCTCTCAATCCCACTTCAAACAGGGACCTATACTTAAGCAGTTCAAAGGCTTCAATTAACACTGGCATATATGGTGTCGATTTTGGATATCTTAAAATGTTTGGTGTCGGGCAGGAGATGCTGACTTATATGGTGACTATCCGTGAAATGAGCAATAAGCTTGGTATTCCAGATGATCTGCTCACAGAACAGATTAAAAAAATTCAGGGAGATATATCCGAAGCTGATACAATTTTATCGTACATGAATTCTGTATTTGTCAAAATGGAAGAACATCTGCGGGCAGGGGGAAGGGAAAGTACTGCAGGCCTTATGGTCATGGGAGGATGGGTCGAATCAATGTTTATTGCTACACAACTGGTCTATAATCCCGACAATCCCGACCCGGAAGTTGTACAGAAGATAGCTCAGCAAAAATATACCCTGACTTCTCTTTTGAGTTTTATGAAAAATTATTACGACGACCCTGTTGTTGTCTACTATACTAAAAAACTTAAATACCTTAAAAACTATTTCGATACCTTCGATATTTACTTTAAAAAAGGTGATCTTGAAATTGATACTGCAAAACAGGTGTTGCGATCTTCCGGAAGTGAAATGACTGTTACTGTCGAAACTCTGAATAAGATCCGCGATTATGTCAGCCAGCTGAGGACAGAGATGGTGACCCCCTGACAGGCGACCGGAAGGAACAGTGAAGCTTCAGGTGGTGCATAAACATATTTTATAAAACAATCATAATTGAATCAAAATACCTGTTTATATTAATGGTCTGCAATCTTTCAGGGTATCATTAAATTATGTTTTCTATAACTCCAGGTAATGTAAGAGATACTAAATCTTTCTTCTGCACCAGAAATGAATTAAGTGAAACTCTGTCGGATTTATGTGGAACTAAATTACCAGACTACATAGGTTTGATGATCCAATGAAGCAGGTGATATCCTTAACTCTCTTCTAAAACTACCTCTCGTGCAACTTCCTTAAGTCCGGATTTTTTTTCGTAATTTTAGATTCCGTAACAGATTAACCCGTACTAAAATACCTCTGTATGAAATCTTTAAAGCTTTTCCCACTCTTCCTGTTCTTTTTTATCCTGTTATCATGTGGTTCAAAGGACAATAAGCCAATCCGTCCTTTAAAAAACATGTTAGAACAAGATGTTCCTGTCAATATCCCAATCGATAAAGGTTTCAGCGAATATATCTCGGCATATACCTCTGGTATTATTCCGGCAAATTCAGTAATTGAAATACGATTTACCCCCGAGTTTGCCACAAAAGCTGATAAATCAACATCAGGATTATTCAGTTTTGAACCTGCTATAAAGGGAAAAACTGAATGGAAAGATGAAACAACACTTGTTTTTACACCTAACCGGCTACTCGATCCGGGGCAAACATATACAGGAAATTTTAATCTTGGAAAGTTATATGCGGTAAAGGAACGGCTGAATGTTTTTCCGCTGAGGATACAAACTCTCCGGAAAGATTTCCGTGTTACAATCGGAGCATTACAATGCTCAGAATCTGAAGGATCCGGTTATCTTCTTACAGGCGAGATAGCAACCTCAGACTTTATTGAACCTTCGGAAGCTGAAAATTATATTAATGTAAAACTTGGCAGAAAAAAAATGGCGATAACCTGGGACCATTCCATTAACCTTCTGCATAAATTCACTATTAACGGTATCGAAAGAATAGTAAAAGAACAAGAACTTTCAATTACATGGGACGGCTCCCATGCCGGGATAAATCAGAAGGGATCATTTTCTGTTACGATACCTCAATCAGATTATTTCAGCATACTTGATATAATATCTATTCCAGGAGAGAGCCAGAGAATTGATATTGTATTTTCCGATCCACTTGATGTTTCCCAGGAAACAGAAGGACTGATCCATTTTAATCCTTCAATGGAAACAACTGTCAACATCAATTCAAATATTATAAGTGTATTCCCGGCAACAAGATTTTCAGGGACTGTAAGCCTTAACGTTGAATCAGCAATCAGGAACGTTAAAGGTGAGACCCTTACATCTTCTATTGTCAGACAACTTGATTTCACCTCTGTTCCTCCGGGTATAAAGCTTGAAGATGGCGGAGTAATACTTCCTTCATCCCAAAACCTTATCTTTCCTTTTAAAGCTGCTAACCTTAAAGCTATCGACCTTAAGATAATCAGGATATTTGAGAATAACCTTCCATGGTTTCTGCAGGAGAATGATATTAATGCCGGTTACTCTGTTAAGCGTTTCGGCCGGCCTGTATATTCAGGAAGAGTTGACCTAGTAACTTCAGGCTCAGGTATGAATACCGGAACCTGGAACCTTTACACTCTCGACCTGGCAGACTATATCGACATTGAACCGGGGGTTCTTTATAAAGTGTATCTGGGTATGAGACGATCATATTCACTCTACCCATGTAATGATCTGGGAGAGGAGAGCAGATATGAGGAACTTTTAAGGCAGTCGGAGGAAAGGAGTAAAGAATTCTGGGATGATCCTGAGAATTATTATGAAGAAAATACGGATGAAGTTTATTATTCATTTGGTTTCGACTGGGAAGACCGTAATAATCCCTGTAAGGATGCTTACTATAGTCCAGATAAAAAGGTAACAAGGAATATCCTGGCGTCAAACTTAGGCCTGATTGCAAAAAAGGGGGAAGACAATATTCTTCATGTGATGGTTAATGACCTTATTACAGCAATGCCCGTAAATGAGGTCTCGGTCGAGGTCTATGACTTCCAGATGCAGCCTCTTGTTTCAGGATCTACAAACCAGGACGGCTCTGTAGCGCTATTTTGTGAAAGAAAACCATTTCTTGTTATAGCAAAGAAAGACAAAGATCGCAACTATCTTAAAACCAATGATGGATCTTCCCTTTCATTAAGCTCTTTCGATGTCGCTGGAAATAAACCTGAAAACGGGATAAAAGCTTTTATTTACGGAGAAAGGGATGTATGGAGACCCGGAGATTCTATCTTCCTTTCCGTTTTCATAAAAGATATGACCAGCGATCTCCCCCCTGGTCACCCTGTTGAATTCGAGCTAATTAATCCTCTCGAACAAAGAGTCGACAATCAGGTGCATAAACCAGACGGAAGGAACCTTATGGTGTTCACTACAAAGACATTATCCGACGCTGTAACAGGTAACTATAAAGCTCTTTTCAGGATCGGAGGGGCAACATTTACAAAACGGATCAGGGTTGAGACCGTCAAGCCCAACAGGTTGAAAATAAACCTTAATTTCCCGGAAGAGATCCTTGGCGGTTCAGCCTCTCTTTCAAGAGGAACTCTGAACGTAAAATGGCTAAACGGTGCTGTAGCTAAAAATCTGAAATCTTCAGTTGAATATATTCTTAAACATACAAAAACAGAATTTGAGAAATTTCCCCAATATATTTTCGACGATCCGGTAAACGAATTCTATTCTGAAACTGTAAATATTTTTGAGGATGCCATAGATGCTGACGGTAATGCTTTAGTCGTTTTTGACCCGGGAAACGAGATTAAAGCCCCCGGAATACTTAATGCAGTTTTCACAGTAAGGGCAGCCGAACCGGGTGGCGAAGAAAGTATAACACAGTCAACATTTAAATATGCTCCTTACCCCGTTTTCGCAGGAATCAATCTCCCTGGTCTCAAGGGTAAGAGCAGGATGCTTTTTACTGATACTGATAACGAGGTTAAAATAGTAACAGTTGATGAAAAAGGGAAACCGGTAAGATCGGAAGTTGAAATTGATATCTATAAAATATCATACAGATGGTGGTGGGAATCTGACCAGGAAAACCTTGCTTATTATATCTCTAATAACGTATACAAACCCGTAATTAAAAAAACTATCACAACAGCAGGAGGAGAAGCCTCCTTCAGGTTCAATATTGATAAAAAAGAGTGGGGCCGCTACCTGATCAGGGCAACAACTCCGGCTGGCCATTCCACCGGAAAAATTCTTCTTGTTGACTGGCCCTGGGAATATGGGATGAAAGGAAACAGCGATGGCGCTACACTGCTGGCAATCAGTACAGATAAAGAGAAATATAACCCCGGAGAGGAAATAAAACTATCATTCCCTGCTCCAGAAAATGCAAGGGCAATTGTAACCATCGAAAACTCAACAGGAGTGCTTGATGAGATACGTGTTAATACAGAAAGAGGAAACACAGTTGTAAGTTTCAGGGCTAAACCAGAAATGGCTCCGAATGTTTATGCATATGTTACGGTAATTCAACCTCATGCACAGACTGTCAATGACATGCCAGTAAGACTCTATGGCGTGGTACCTGTTATTGTGGAAGACCCTGAAACAAGACTTTCACCGGAAATCGAAGTGGCGGAGGAGATAAGATCACAAAAACCATTTGATATTAAAGTAAGCGAAACTGACGGGAAACCCATGACCTATACTCTGGCTGTCGTTGATGAAGGACTGCTTGATATAACAGGCTTCCGCACACCTGATCCATGGAACTATTTCTATGCACGTGAAGCACTTGGAGTACAGACATGGGATATCTATGACCTTGTTCTTGGTGCATTCGGAGGAACACTCGAGAGAATCTTTGCAATAGGCGGAGATGAGGCTGTTGTAGATAAGGCTGCTAACAAAGCCCGGCGATTTGTGCCAGTGGTAAAATTTCTCGGTCCTTTTAATCTGGGATCAGGAAAGACAAATACACACACTTTAACAATACCTCAATATACCGGGGCAGTACGTACAATGATTATAGCAGGAAGTGACAGGTCATTCGGATCAGCAGAAAAATCTGTCTTTGTCAGGGATCCCCTTATGATTTTAGTCACTGCACCCAGAGTTGTTAGCCCTGGTGAAAAGGTGGCTCTCCCTGTTACACTTTTCATTCAGAAAGAGGGAATAAAGAAGATAACCGTTAATGCAAATGCCAGCGGACTGGTATCATTTGAAGAGAAATCAAAAAATATTCAGGTTAGTGGTACGGGAGAAACAGCGACAGAATTTTCTTTTACTGCCGGTGAAAAAACTGGAGTAGCAAGTATAAATGTCACTGCAACAGGTGACGGAGAGAGTGCAACTTATAATATGGAGATCGATGTCAGAAGTCCAAATCCACCAGAAACCAGAGTCGATACAAAAGTTTTAAGCAAGAATGAGAAATGGGAAATATCATTCAACCCTTTCGGAATGGAGGGATCAAACTCAGCACTTCTTGAAATATCATCTCTGCCGTCAGTAAACCTCGAGAAACGAATTGATTACCTTCTTAATTATCCTCATGGATGCTCTGAACAAATCACCTCAGCCGCTTTCCCCCAATTATGGCTTAAGGAACTTTCAGGAAATAATGCTGAAATAGCTAAGAATGCATCAGAGAATATCATACTTGCAATTAACAACTTAATTACCAGACAAATGGCTAATGGAGGCATTGCTCTTTGGCCAGGCTCATACCAATCAGATAACTGGGTTACATCTTATTCAGGTCACTTTATGATTGAGGCTGAGAGAAAAGGATTCAGTGTTCCTTCAGGGTTCAGACAGAAATGGCTGAACTATCAGAAAAAAACAGCAGAGGAGTGGCGTTTTGATGCACGATATAAACAGTCGGCCAACGATCAGGCATACAGATTGTTTACACTTGCCCTGGCCGGAAAGCCTGAAAAAGGGGCAATGAACAGGCTAAGGGAAACTTCAGGAATACCAGGATTAGCACGCTGGTTCCTTGCAGCAGCATTTGTAACAACAGGAAGACCCGAAGTGGCAGATAACCTGCTTGACATAAGGAATACTAGTACAGAACCTGAATATCAATACTATTACTACGGCAGTGAACTGCGTGACAAAGCAGTAATTTTATATACTCTTACTCTTCTCAATAAGGAGGAAGAAGCTCTGACTCTGCTCAGAGAAATATGCAACAGCCTGAATAATAATAACTGGTATAGTACCCAGTCGGTTTCCTGGGGATTATTTTCATATATGAAATGGACTGAAAAAATGCCGGGTGATGTTAATGCCCCTGCCAGAACAAAGATCTCCATAAATGGAGATAAATCAGACCTGACAATTCAATCAAAACAAATATTGTCAAAAGATATTAAGATGAAATCAGGGGACAATTCTCTGATAATTGAAAACATTTCCGAAAAACCTCTATATGTAAATCTCACCAGGAAAGGGATACCTCTTGTGTCTGACAAAAACCGTGAAGAAAAGGGTCTTAGTATGAAAATCGATTATACCAACCTGGAGCTGAAAAACATTGATCAGAAGAACCTTGAACAGGGATCCGATTTCATGTTAATTACCAGGGTAACCAACAACACCTTCAGTTTTGTTGGTAATATAGCACTTACTGAGATGGTCCCATCAGGATGGGAGATTTTGAATACAAGGATGTTTGAAGCTGAATACGGCATTAAGGAGAGTCCTTATGATTACCGCGATTTCAGAGACGACAGGGTAAATACATATTTCTCACTGAACAGAGGCGAAACAAAAACTTTTATTCTGATACTTAATGCAGCCTATAAAGGTGAATTTTCCCAGCCTTCTATCTGGTGTGAAGCAATGTATACTCCAGAATGCTATTCCAGATATCCCGGAAATTCTGTAAAAGTAACCGGACAAAAACTTGAATAAGGTACTTAAAATACTCATTATTGCAGCCGGAGTTTTCATTACTCCGGTTTTGCTTTCACCCCTGCCCGGCTTTAAAATGCCCATGTCAACTGTAGTGGAAGCTAATGATGGAAGCCTACTGGGAGCAAAGATAGCTGATGACGGACAATGGAGGTTCCCGGGTCTCGAACAAATACCGGATAAATTCGAAAAATCAATTCTGACATTTGAAGATCGCTATTTTTATTTTCATCCGGGAATAAATCCTGCTTCATTAATAAGGGCATTCAAAAGTAACCTGAGAGCAGGTGACATAGTGAGTGGAGGCAGCACCATTACTATGCAGGTTGCCAGAATATCGAGAGGCAACAGGCGACGTACCTACAAGGAGAAAATCATTGAGATGTTCTCCGCACTTAAACTGGAGTTATTCAGAACAAAAAAATCAATACTCCTCATGTATGCTTCCAATGCACCCTTCGGGGGAAACACAGTAGGACTTGAAGCTGCAGCATGGAGATACACCGGTAAGTCGGCAGAAGACCTTACATGGTCAGAAGCTGCCTCCCTGGCTATTCTTCCAAATTCACCCGCACTCGTATTCCCGGGAAGAAACCAGGAAATACTTCAGAAGAGACGCAATAAACTTCTTGAACGGCTATATGAAAGAAAATTTATTGATTCTCTTACTCTGGTACTTGCACTGGAGGAACCACTTCCTGGTATTCCAAAACCACTGCCTTCAAAAGCTCCACATTTAACAGATTATTTTTTCATGAATAACAGAGGGGAAAGGATAAGAACTACAATTAATCCTTCTCTTCAGACCAGGGCTGCAGATATTATCAATACCCGACAGAAACAGCTATCTGAAAATCACATTTACAATTCGGCGTGCTTAATAATAGAAGTCGGAACAGGAAATGTTTTGGCTTACATTGGAAATAGTACCACTGAAGATTCCAGGTCGCATGGAACCGATGTAGACATAATACGCTCCATGAGAAGTACAGGGAGTATCCTTAAACCAATTCTATATGCTGGGATGCAACAATCAGGGGATATCCTGCCAAACACTCTTATTCCGGATATTCCGACACGATTTCCGGGGTTCTCCCCGAAAAACTTTGATAAAAGCTTTAACGGAGCTGTGAGCGCCGGAGAGGCCCTTTCCCAATCGCTTAATATACCTGCAGTTAAAATGCTTCAGAAATATAACCCGGAAAAATTCCTTGACCTTCTGCACAAAACCGGATTCACAACTTTTAGCCGATCGGCTGATTATTATGGCCTTTCCCTTATTCTTGGCGGAGGAGAAACATCATTATGGGATCTTACCGGAGTATATGCCTCTTTATCAAGGGTATTAAACAGGTATAACCGCGAGAAAAAATACTATAAGGAAGATTATCATCCTCCTGTCCTTACAAAGCATAATGAGTATATCCACACGAATACACCAAACCCTGATCCTCCCCTGTCTGCAGCATCGATATGGCTGACCTACGAGGCTCTTCAAAATGTTAACAGACCGGATAGTGAAACCGGATGGCAATATTTTTCTTCCTCTCCTAATCTGGCCTGGAAAACCGGAACAAGTTATGGATTCAGAGATGGATGGGCTGTTGGAACAACTCCCCATTATGTTGTGGGAGTATGGACAGGCAATGCTGACGGGGAGGGCCGTCCGGGGCTGACAGGAATTTCTGCAGCAGCTCCGGCTTTATTCGACCTTGTTAACATGATGGGCTCGGAAGACTGGTTTAGTACACCAAATGATGATATGACAATGATCCGTGTCTGCTCTATAAGTGGATTCCGGGCAGGACCTGATTGTACTGAAACTATTGAAATACCAGCCGTCGTAAACGGATTAAGAAGCGACGTATGCCCATTTCACAAACTGATCCATCTTAATAAGAACAAAACAAAGCAGGTAAATACATCATGTGTTTCACTTTCAGAGATTGTTACTGAGTCCTGGTTCGTGCTTCCTCCTGCAATGGAATACTTCTACAAACAAAAACACCCCGGTTATAAAACCCTGCCACCATTTGCTCTGGGCTGTACAAATGATAAAAATATTCCTGCCATGGAGTTTATCTATCCCTCCTCCGGAATCAGAATATTTATTCCTCGTGATCAAAGCGGTACTTTAACGAGGGTAATCCCTGAGGTTGCCCACAGAAATCCTTCAAAAAAGATCTTCTGGCATATTGATAATTCTTATACCGGCACTACAAGGTTTATTCACCAGATTGAACTTTTTGCAGCACCTGGAAATCACGTACTTACTGCTGTAGATGAGGACGGGAACTCAATCAGGTGCGAGTTTACTGTCATTGGCAGAACCAACTAATTCAGTTAAAAGATAAGGAAATCATCTCACCTGTTTATCATTATCATCCCTATCAACAATTTACAGGTTTTTCATAACACTGTTCCCCTATTTATTAAAGTAATACCCTCGTAAAAAATTAACGATAAGATGATGTATATCCCCTGCATTATAGATTAACCAAATATTATCTACTTTTGTCCGAACATATTTTCAGAGATGAATTTATCGATATTAAAGAAACTTCTTCCCGGGTTAATCCCGCTTTTTATCTTTATCCTGGCTGATGAGTTTTGGGGTACAAAAACAGGTCTTTTTGTTGCTCTGGGTTTTGGATTAGCAGAATTTCTGTTTTATTTAATAAAGGATAAAATAATCGACAAATTCATATTAATTGATACTGGTTTGCTTATTATCATGGGAATAATCTCTGTTGCTCTTGAAAATGATATTTTCTTCAAAATTAAACCTGCACTGATAGAGGGGATCCTACTTGCGGTAATAGCATTTTCACTCTGGGGCCCAAGAAATATTATAATGGCTATGTCGCAGAGATATATGGGAAACATTAACCTCGATGCAGAACAGGAAAATGCGATGAGGAAAAATCTGCAGGTTATTTTCTGGATAACAGTAGTTCATGTCATACTCGTTTTATTATCTGCTTTTTACATGTCAAAAGAGGCATGGCTTTTCATTAGTGGAGGACTGTTTTATATTTTCTTTGCGATTTATTTCGGCCTTATTATTTTAAAAAACAGGTTATCCAACATCCGTTATAAAAATGAGGAATGGTTCCCGATAGTGAATATTGAAGGAAAAATAATCGGAAAAGCACCCCGAAGCATCTGCCATAACGGGAAAAGCCTCTTCCTTCATCCTGTTGTCCATCTTCACCTGTTTAACAGTGCAGGTGAATTGTTTTTACAGAAAAGAGCTTTATCAAAAGATATCCAGCCCGGGAAATGGGACACCTCAGTAGGTGGTCACATAGAGATAGGAGAAACAGTAGAAAAAGCATTGGTAAGAGAAGCCCGGGAAGAGCTGGGAATTGAAGACTTTAATTATCAGTTCAGAAAAAGTTATATTTGGGAATCGTCAAAGGAAAGGGAATTAGTTAACTCATTTTCCACAATTTCTGACATTAAACCAGTATTTAACAGGAATGAAATTGATGATGGTAAATTCTGGTCCGTACGGGATATAAAAATGAGTTTAGGGAAAAATATCTTTACTCCAAATTTTGAACATGAATTTCAAATGCTTTTTAATACAAATATTTTATGAGTAAATCTGTTAAGATCCTGATGCTCAATAATGAAATTGAAGCCATGCTTCTATCTGAGATATTGACCGAAAAAAAGATTCCGCATATTGTCCGGACATACCACGACTCAGCATATGATGGATTATGGCAGAGCCAATCAGGCTGGGGCCATATTGAATCACCGGATGAATACAGGGAAGAAATTTTAAAGATCTATAATGAAATGTCCGCTTGACCTATATTTATTCACTCTCTGTAATATCCCATATAGTTTGTATTTTTGTTCCTTTATCAAACAATTTATCAGATTATTCAAATGATTTATTAACCCAAATAATAATGAATCAAAACGCCAAAGGAAAAAAAATACGACTTTTTCATACTACAGGGATCTTATATTCACTTATTCCTGTATTTAAAAGCAGGTATTTCTATATAGGATTCTTCTCTGTTGTTGCAGGAATAGCACTGAATATAGCTTCCCAGACTTATCTGCATAATTATATGAGCGAAGGAAAGACCCTCCCAATGCTTTCAGACTTAATTCTTGATAACCTTCCTGTTATTGATGTCTCCCTTATTTACGATATTGTATGTCTGATACCCATATTCCTGGCTTTTATTTATGTTGTTCATAAAAAAGACTATAACAGGATTCCTTTCTTCTTACTCATGATTGGAATTTTTTATATTGTAAGAGGCGTCTTTATTGTGTTAACTCCTTTTGGAAATCCACCCCTGTTTGCCGGGTCAGATCCTTTGTTTAAAGGATTTTCAAAATATGAACTCGGAGTATATCCATCAGGACATGCAGGTAATGTTTTCCTTCTCTTATTATTAATAAAAGATAAGATCTATAAATGGATTATTGCCGTTTGCCTGATAATTGTAATAGTTGCTCTGTTTCTGGCTCATGGTCACTACAGCATTGACATTCTTTCCGGAATTTTCTTCGCTTATGCTATCAGGTCTTATGGAGAAAAACATCTTGGAAGATTTGATCTTGGAAATACGAAAATATCTTAAATTATTTCTTATACAGATTTCTTAGGTCAGACAATTATGTTATCCGATCACATTCCAGGGGAAAAGCTAAATCTCACCTGTACTATCTCTCTTCTCCAGTCGCCTGATAAGGTGGTAATTTAAGAAAGCTATCACAGCCATCCCTATAATAAAGAGGGGATACGTTATCTTCCAGTTTGACGGACCCGTCATCATGGACCACTCTGACATGCCACCGATACTTGCCAGAAGTGTCAGAGGCATAAAAATTGTTGCTATCAGTGTAAGCCTGCGTACCGATGAATTAGTTTTATTCGACATTTTAGTCATCAGATTGTTTAACAGAGAAGTATATAATTCCATTAAACTCGTCTCAATCTCACGATATGTCTCTGTCAGCTCAAAGAATTTTGCCAGATGATCATATATATCGCGGAAATGAACAATTGCTTTCTCCGAGATAAAAGGACAATCCATCCTGCAGATCTTAACCAGTATTTCTCTTTCGTGAAATAAACTTTTCCTGAGTGCTAGAAGGTTTTTTCTTAGATTTATTAACTGCATTGGCTGAAACTTTTCAACATTTTCAAGAAGTAATTCTTCTGCATCTTCAAGTTCATCTTCCATATCATCGAATGCTTTATACTTCTGGTCAACTAAGTAATCGAGTACACGGTGCATTATATAATCAGGTCCTGCTTTTACTTTTGTCTGTCCGTTTTCCAGGATCAAGGGGATATTATCAATTGGTTTTCTGCTTCCTGAATTAAACCCGCTAACAGTTATCAGATAGTTTTTCCCGAGGAACAAGTCAATTTCATCAACAAAAAGCTCTTTTTCAGAATAGCTGAAAGCATTAAAAATAATGAAAGTGTTATCTGGGAAATACTCAATTTTAGGAACCTGTCTCATATCAAAACAGTCTTCTACCGACAACGGGTGAATTCCAATTCTTTCAGCCAGATGCGAGAGGTCCTCTTTAAGCGGTTTGTAATAATTGAGCCAGATAAAGCCGCCTTCCTTAGATAAATCTATTGCTTCTTCAAGTGTTCCGACACTATAAAATAATCCGTTATTTGAAAAATAGTAAAAATTAGATTCATTCATTGCCCTGGTTCTGAAGGAGTAAAACAAATTTTGTTAATAACGAACCAAAATTACTACAAATATTCAAGATGCTGAAAACATCTTTCCGTGAACCTGGATACGAACATTTCCCGATCGATAATGTTTAACTGTAAATTATTCCGGGAACTCAGTTTTAAAGGACAACCAGGGGCCCTTACAGATATTTAAATATGATTCTGTTGTAATAATTGTCATTAATACTGATTCATGAGTTTTTAAAAAGTATGTTTCAGGAAGATAAATGTCATAGAAACGAGATTAGGACTTGATTAATATTGCATCAAAAAAATAATATGAATAACGCTATATTTAATTTCAAAGAACCAAAAAATGAACCGGTTCTGACTTATAAACCGGGTAGTGAAGAACGCAGGTTACTTCAAAATGAACTAACAGCCCAAAAAAATAAAGTTGTTGACATACCTCTGATTATCGGAGGAAAAGAGGTCCGTACCGGAAAAACCGGTCAGGTTGTTATGCCTTCCGATCACAGGCATGTACTTGCAACTTATCATATGGCTTCCGAAAAGGAAGTATCTCAGGCTATTGAAGCTGCCCTTTCCGCTAAATGTGAATGGATGAACCTGTCATGGATGGAAAGAGCTTCCATTATGGCGAAAGCTGCTGAACTTATATCTACAAAATACAGATACGTGATAAACGCAGCCACAATGCTGGGACAGGGGAAAAATGTTCTGCAGGCTGAAATTGACTCTGCCTGTGAGGTAGCAGATTACCTTCGGTTTAACACATATTTTGCTTCACTCATATATATGGAGCAACCAATATCAGAAAACGGAACAATTAACCGCCTCGAATATCGTCCTCTTGAAGGATTTGTTTATACAATTACTCCTTTCAACTTCACGGCAATTGCCTCAAACCTGAATACAAGTGTTGCCCTTATGGGTAACACAACCATTTGGAAACCAGCAACAACATCACTGCTCTCTAACTATTATCTGATGAAAATATTTGAAGAAGCAGGTTTTCCGGCCGGAGTAATAAACTTTGTGCCAGGATCAGGTTCTCTTATAAGTAATGTTGTATTAAAGCACAGAGACCTTGCGGGCATTCATTTTACAGGTTCAAATGCTACATTCAACACTCTCTGGAGGCAGGTTGCAGATAACCTGTCCATCTACAAATCATATCCTAAGATAGTTGGTGAAACAGGTGGAAAAGATTTCATTTTTGCCCATAGTTCAGCAAAGCCCTCAGAACTTGCCACAGCTATTGTCAGAGGGGCCTTCGAATACCAGGGTCAGAAATGTTCTGCAGCTTCAAGAGCTTATATACCACGTTCTTTATGGGATGAGACAGAAAAAATAATGCTGAAGATGATCTCCGAAATTAAAACCGGTGATGTAACTGATTTCAGCAACCTCGTCAATGCAGTTATTGATGAAGCATCGTTTGATAAAATTATGTCATATATAGTAAAAGTTAAATCATCTGCTGAAGCAAAAATTATTTCTGGTGGCAAGGGTGATAAATCAAAGGGATACTATATTGAGCCAACTGTTATAGTTACTGAAAATCCTCACTATTTTACGATGGAAGAGGAGATTTTCGGACCAGTAATGACAATTTATATTTATGACGACAATCGTTTTGATGAAACACTTTTACTTTGCGATGAAACGTCCCCTTATGCCCTGACTGGTGCAATTTTCAGCCATGATAAGTATGCTATGATTAAAGCATGCCGGGCTTTGCGCTATTCAGCAGGAAACTTCTATATAAATGATAAGCCAACAGGTGCTATGGTTGGTCAGCAGCCTTTCGGAGGAGCAAGAAGTTCAGGAACTAATGACAAAGCAGGAAGCCACCTCAATCTTATACGGTGGGTAAGCCCCAGAACGATAAAAGAAACCCTGATTCCGGCCACTGATTATAAATACCCGTTTATGGAATAATCTTTTTCAAACCCAGCTAAGAAATATAGCATATTTCCTGATCATTATTACTGGCAATCGGATAAATAGCCTACTAAAGGAACATCTTATCCTGCTAATGTCTCTCATTGAAAAAACTTCCTTAAATTTGAGTATGAAATTGCCGGCTTCAAAAAATAGCAACAAAGCACTGTTTATTATTAATCCGACATCGGGAGTACCGCCTGTAAACTTCATTGTATCAAAAGAACTGGAAAGAAGAAAAAATGAAATCTCTTCCTGCAAGACATTAACAAAAGAAGATACCGGATCACTGATTAAACAAAATTTTGATCAATATGATGTATTTATTGCCGGAGGAGGTGACGGAACAGTTCATACTGTTGCAACTGAACTTGTAAACAGTAAAAAAATACTCGGGGTATTACCTTTGGGTTCCGGTAATGGATTTGCAAAAGAATTTGGATTTAAGCTGAATCTCCGGTCTCTTTTTTCCAATATAGAAGCAGCAGAGAGCATTGATATAGATGTTATTGATATAAATGGAAAATTATGCCTGAATGTTGCTGGAATAGGTCTTGATAGTTTTGTTGCACATTCATTCAATGAACTTAAACTTCGCGGTTTTCTTCCCTACGTATGGTTAACCTTCAAGACATTCCTTCAACTTCGTCCTTTCCATGTCACAATAAAATCTGAGGGAGAGTTGATTGTTTCGGAAAAACTCTTCGTTCTCACAATTGCAAATACAAGGCAGTTCGGAAATAATGCTTTTATTGCACCTGAAGCCAAACCCAATGATGGAATGATTGACATAGTAATGATTAAGCCTTTCCCTAAAATATTCGGATCTGTATTTGTATTGCGCCTTTTCACTAAAAGGATAAACAAATCAAAATATGTAAGTCATTTCAAAACAGATAAGGAGATTGTTATTGAGACAGATGAGTCAAGGTTCCACATCGACGGTGAACCTCTCGATATAAAAGGAAATGTTGTTGTAAGAATCAGGAAAGGGGTACTGAAAGTTCTCAAAACTGGAGGAAATAGGTTTTTATCATAATATAAAAAGTATGAAATATTTCCCTGTGAAGTTCTGTATATCATTTGTGTTGCCCGGATACAGTCCTTCATTTTAATGTTATAATAAGGAATTCATGGCAAGCAGATTCTCATGCCGGGCGACAGAGAACTACAGCTATAACAATCTTATAAAATTACTGAATCATGAAACACGTAAAAAGAATATCAGCAACACTTCTTGTAAGTATAATTGCTTTTGTCTGGTTTCCTTATATTATCCATTCTCAAACTTTGGAAGAAATAGAAACTAACCGGGTAACCCTTCCAAACGGATGGAAATTATCTCCGGTAGGGAAACAGTTACCCCTGGGTGATCTCCCGCTGAATATTGCAATTTCTCCTTCTAAAAAACTCGCTGCAATAACCAATAACGGCCAGAGCGATCAGACTATCCAACTTGTGGATATTGAGAATGAGGTTGTCCTCGATTCAATAATTATAAGAAAATCATGGCTTGGTCTTGCTTTTACTGATGGTGGCAAATATTTATATGCTTCAGGAGGAAATGATAATATTATAATCCGGTATGCAATCATAAATAATAAACTTTCGGGATTTGATACAATCAGACTTGGGAAACAATGGCCTGTAAAAATATCAATTGCTGGTATAGCTCTCGATGATGCTAATAACAGATTATATGCTGTAACAAAAGAAAATAATTCACTTTATGTAATTGATACAAAATCAAAAAAGATTGTTTCACAACACCCTCTGGGAGGAGAAGGTTACACATGCCTGTTGTCACCAGATCATAAAATGCTGTATATTTCATGCTGGGGATGTTCGAAAATAATTGTGTTTGATACAAACCTTGAGAAAATCTCTGGTTCAGTTGCCGTTGGCAGCCACCCAAACGATTTGTGCATTACAAAATCAGGACAACACCTTTTTACCGCTAATGCTGACGATAACAGTGTGTCGGTAATTGACACCCGCAAATTAAGTGTTATTGAAACACTTAATACCGCGCTTTATCCCAATTCTCCAGCCGGTTCAACAACTAACAGTGTTGCTCTCAGCAGCAATGAAAAAACCCTTTATATAGCAAATGCTGATAACAATTGCCTCTCAGTTTTTGATGTTACCATCCCCGGAAAGAGTGTGAGCAAAGGGTTTATTCCTGCCGGTTGGTATCCTACCTGCGTAAGGGTTGTGAAAAATAAAATACTTATCAGTAATGGAAAAGGTCTCACTTCAAGGGCAAATCCATATGGCCCAAATCCGATGCGCAGAGGAGAAGAGGTTGTTTACCAGGCAGCCGGAAAAGAGCAGAGAATAAAAGTGCAGTATATCGGAGGTCTGTTCAGGGGTACTCTTCAAATATTAAAAACTCCTGACGAGAAGCAAATGGCTCTCTATTCAAAAGCTGTTTATGATAACTCCCCCTATATCAAGGAGAAGGAGCTGATATCAGAAGGAATGGCAGGTAATCCTGTACCTCAGAAAATAGGCGATCCATCTCCTGTCAAATATATATTCTATATCATTAAGGAAAACCGTACTTACGACCAGGTACTTGGTGATATCGCTGAAGGAAACGGAGATCAGTCTCTTGTGCTCTTTGGCGAGAATATCACACCTAACCAGCACGCTATTGCCCGTGAATTTGTTCTTCTCGATAATTTTTATGTAAACGGAGAAGTAAGCGCTGATGGTCATAATTGGACCATGGGAGCATATGCTACTGATTTCCTTGAGAAAACCTGGCCTACAAGTTATGGCGGAAGAGGCGGAACATTCCCCGGAGAAGGAAAGCGTCTGATTGCAAACAATAAGAACGGATTCCTGTGGGATGCCTGCAAGCGCGCTGGTGTTAGTTTTCGTTCTTATGGTGAGTTTATAGAGAACAATAAAGCTAGCGTACCTGTACTTAAAGATCATTTCTGTAAACCCTACCCTGAGTGGGGGATGGGAGTACGGGATACTGTCAGGTTCAACAGGTGGAAACATGATTTTGATTCACTTCTTGCTATAAATGCTATTCCCCGGCTTAATACAATCAGGATGGGTAATAACCATACCGAGGGACTAAACCTTGGAAAACCAACTCCATTTGCACATGTTGCCGATAATGACCTTGCAGTCGGTCTTTTTCTCGACCACCTCAGCCACAGTAAGATCTGGAATGAGAGTCTCGTTCTAATTGTTGAAGATGATGCCCAGAATGGTCCCGATCATGTTGATGCTCATCGTTCCCCGGCTTTTCTGGCAGGTGGTTATGTTAAAACTGGTTTTGTAGATCATACAGCATATTCAACAACATCATTTCTTCGCACTATTGAACTGATCCTTGGTATTCCACCTATGAGTCAGTACGATGCTTCTGCCACACCGGTATGGAGATGTCTTGACAATACTCCTGATCATCCGGCGTTCAAAGCCAGGCCTTCCAATATTGATCTGAATTTAAAAAACAACGTTATTAGCGAATGGCAGCAGAAAAGCGAGAAATTTGATTTTACTAAGGAGGATAATGTGAATGATGCCGACTTTAACGAAGTAATCTGGAGAGCGGTTAAAGGTCTCGATTCACCATGCCCGCCATCGGTCCGTGCGGCATTCTTTGTCCCTGTTGAAAAGAAGGAAAACGATTAACTTGCCGGGGGGATTAATAATCTATGCTTTTAGCCGGTAATAATAAGTGCCCTGTAATCTGTTTGACTTTAATCCGCATTATTTGCTCCTGCTCAAAAATGCAACCTGAATATTTTTGTAAAAATAATGGCACCAATTACTAATTGGCGCCATCATTTCAACTCTTAATTATCTGGTACATGATTTTACTCTTCCCTGTTATAATCCATGATATTAGGTTTTTAGGATTGGTCCATAATCGGCGCAGACCATAAAATTTTGCTATTTTACTATACTGAAATCTATTGGAAGTTGCATTATTACACTTATTGGCTTGCCATTCTGACTACCTGGCTTCCAGTCAGGCATACTGCTTACAACCCTGATTGCTTCAGCCTCCCAGGTTGGATACTTCTTTTTTGAAACCTGTGCATCACGTACCTTCCCGTCACTGTCAACGGTGAATACCACATATACCGGTTCCGATATTTTTTCAGATCCTTTCTTCACCTTAATGTTATTGTAAATCCAGGACTGAATAGCCTTTTCTCCTCCGGGAAATTCAGGCATTTCTTCTACAACTGTAAAGACTCCTGTACTTTTACTATCCTTCTGCTCACCAGCATAACCTGTAACTTTTACATCCTGTAATTTATCCCCTGTACCTGCAGAGTATTCCTTTTTAGTTGTAATTTCAATCACTCCATTCCTTCCTTTTTCACCATATTTGTTAATAGCAGGTTCATCTTTCCATACATTCATTGACTGGATACTATTTGGATCGATATCTCCGATTTCTTTATCACTGATAACTCCATCGATCACAAAAAGAGGCGGCGGGGCCTGGGGATTATCGATATTTCTGATAGTCACTCCGGTTCCTGGCGGTGGAGGAGGAGGAAGTGGTGGTGGTGGTGGCGGCGGAGGTGGGGCTCCCACTTCTGAATTTTCTTTGGTTACTTTCAATGGAGGTGGTGGAGGTGGCGGCGGAGGTGGAGGTGGAACTCCTATTCTTTTAAGTGTTATCGTATCACTTTCCATCTTAATTGTCATGTCCGCCGTAAAAAGTGGCTTTATTACCTTCGATTTAAATCCAACATAGGAAACAACTAGCATTCCGTCATCAGGAACGTCAGTTAGACTGAAAAACCCCCTGGAATCTGAAGTAGCTCCTGAGGTAGTCCCTTTTATAACTACCACCGCCCCGTTCAGCGGTTTACCGTCAGGGCTTATAACAGTCCCCTTCACTTCTTTATCTGATATAGAAAAAGAACCGGTAGTGCCTTTACTTTCATCAGTATTTATATATCTGTATTCAGGTTTTGCAAACGAATATAATACTAATGCAATTACAGGAAGAATCAGCAATATCTTCATCTTCCTGAATGGTGAGTTCATTATATTTTTCATCATGTAAAATCTCTTTTTGTTAATTGAATAATTGAAAGAATTAGCCAGAACGATGACAGGTGCGCCAACAATCTGGTTTAATAATGCTGCCTTGTAAATTGCCGGATCAGATGTGCGCTGCAGCGCAATCTCATCGGCAAGATATTCATGGTTTTGCCTGATAAACCGCACGTAGATCCATACAACAGGATTAAACCACTGTAATAAACAAAGCAACTCAACAAGCACCAGGTCCAGCCAGTGCCTCTGCCGGATGTGTGCTATTTCGTGATTCACAATCTCCTTAGTCTCAAGGTCTGTAACTGAAGGATTGACAAACACATAGGAGAAAAATGAAAACGATGTGGCATACTCAGCAGTGCGGATCAGTTTCACGGAATTCAAAACAGTGACTTCGGCCTTTTTAATAACCATTATAACTGTTTTGCTTTGTCTGAATATTTTATAAGCAACAAATAGTGCTCCGGAAATATAAAGTATTGTCAGCAGGAAACTGATATTAAAGAGACCTGATACTCCTGCATCATCAATTCTGATTGCACTGATATCGCCTGAACCGGGATTCTCTGCAAATGGTACTGCAACAGTATAATGTATCGAAATAAAGGGAAAGAACAATGATGCTAAGATTCCTGCTAAAAGATAAAACCTGTTTAGGTTGAAAAATCTCTCGTTTCGGAGAAAAAGTAAATATATCAGTGCAAATCCTGTCAGCCAGGTAACTGACTTGAGCAAATATAAAGCCAGTGCTTCCATTATTTTCTTTTTTTGCTTTTTGATAATTCTTTTCTGGTATCCTCCATTAAATCTTCAAGTTCCTTCATACTTAAGTCTTTCTCACGCGCAAAAAATGATGCCATGGCGGGAAATGAATTATTGAAGTAACTCTCCATAAGTCCGAATAACTGACTTTTTGAGTAATCGCTTTTTGTTATTAACGGGTGGTAAAGATGAACATTGCCATAAGCTTTATGCCCCACATAGCCTTTCTTTTCAAGAACCCGCAACACTGTTGAAACAGTATTCCTGGCAGGCTTCGGATCATCAAAACTATCTCGTATGTCCTTAACAAGACCATTCTTCATGTCCCATAAGATCTGCATTACCTGTTCTTCTGCTTTTGTCAGTTGCATAATTATTACTTTTATATACATCATTGCGTCATCCGGATCGGGGCTTGTCGTTTTAAGCCGGAAACCTTCATTTCGCTTTTTGTCAATCCTTCAATACAAAGATATGACTATTTATATAGTCATACAAATATTTTTTAATAAAAATGACTATAATATTAGTCATTAATTGTAATGGCCTGATATACTATTAATTACATTTCGCTTATTTAATAATATTCTATGAATCTTTTAAAAAAGAATATTCTTAATTAAATTACAAACCAATCAGAAACTGAGTAATCATATGATAAACTATCATTCTTCCCCTATTCCACGGCATAATCGCCGTGCATTCTTAAAGTCTCAGGCTGTTTTTGGCATAGGAACCTTAATCACAGGCATTACTTCATGTGTTCCGTCAGGTAAACCACGCGTTTCTTCTGCTGATACTCCCGAGGAATTGAGGGCTCAATATCAAAGTTGCCTTGGAGGTCCTTTTCCCGAACCAGGACCATTAAAAACTGAAACCCGGGAAATTATTCAAAAGGAAGGATATCGAATTGAATCTATTAGTTATGAGACTCAACCCGGGTCAAGAGTTCCTGCCCTTCTGCTTATCCCTGATAGTGTTACATCTGCTCATCCTGCGCCAGGAATTGCTGTGTGGCATCAGCACAATGGTGAGTACCACCTGGGAAAGTCAGAGCCTGCCGGCCTGGCCGGCAACCCTATGCATCATACTGCCGTGTCACTTGTCCGGGAAGGATATGTTGTCATTTGTCCCGATGCCCTATGCTTTGAAGAACGACAGGACCCAACAGGTAAATTAAAGGGAGGGAACTATGAACGCTTCGAATTTCTACGCCAGACCGTAAGAGGCCGGAGTATGGCATGGGAGAATGTCCTTGATATGAAACGGACTATTGACGTGCTTTGTGAGCGCCCCGAGGTTCTTACTGACAGATTGGGCTGCTATGGCCATTCAATGGGTTCAACACATGCATGGCTCGTTGGACCTCTGGAACCACGTTTGAAATGTGTAATAGGTAACTGCTGTCTCCCGACTTATGATGCGATTGAAGAGGAACATCTGCTGCATTGCTTCCCAAATTTTGTGCCAGGCTGGAAAAAATACGGAGACACTCCCGATATTGCATCAATTATAGCTCCCAGAGCCCTGCACTTGAATTTTGGAGAGAAAGACTCAGGTAGTCCGATTGAATCTGTTCGAAAAGGACTTAAAAGGATAGCTGATGCTTACCTGAAGGCAGGTGTCCCCGGAAATTTCACAAGTTTTATCGAACGTGAGACCGGACATGTACTATCCGAAAAAATGTGGCAGAAAACAAAAGAGTGTTTTGAAAAGCATCTTAGAATATCATAGCTTTTCAATAAAAGCTACTTGATGGTTGATTTATTTTTACTACTTTGCATCAGATATTTACATTATAAAATCAATATTATGAAAAGAAACATTATTTTATCATTGGCATGTCTGATTGCAATGCTGATTATGATACCTGCCTTTGGTCAGGATGCAAACAAACTTACAAAGAAAGAGCAAAAAGCCGGTTGGGTTCTGTTGTTCAACGGAAAAGACTTTTCCGGATGGAGACAATGTAATGGAACTGTAATGCCACAAAACTGGATCATCGAAGAAGACGCGATGAAGGTTTTTACAGCTGCTGACAAAAAACCTGGTCAGGGTTCGAATGGCGACATCGTATTTGCTGATAAAAAATTCGAGAACTTTGAATTATCAATTGACTGGAAAGCAAGTAAAATGGCTAACTCAGGTATCTTCTACAGTGTCAGAGAAGTCCCCGGAAAACCAATTTACTATGCAGCCCCGGAGATACAGGTTCTCGACAATGTCGATGCCACAGACAATAAAATTGCAAGTCACCTTGCCGGTTCATTATATGATCTGATAGCAGCTGATCCTAAGACTGTTAAGCCTACAGGAGAATGGAATACAATCGTTATTAAAGTAAAAGACGGAAAAGTTACACACACCCAGAATGGAGTAAAGGTTGTGGAATATCAGCTGTGGACACCCGAATGGGATGCAATGGTTGCAGATCACGGATACCCTGTCTGGTTCAGGAATATCAAGATCCGTGAGCTATAATATCTTTAAGAACATAACATTATAAACATTAACCCGGGTTAAAATGCCCGGGTTTGTTTTTTGATTCTTTTCACATATAATATGATGACATCAGTGTCCTACCTTACTAAAAAAACCAGATTCTAAGAGTATCATTGAAGATGATGCCATTATGCAGGTGTGGCAGCCACCATAAAATGCATTATTTATTGTATGAACCATAGAAAACCTGATCCTGAACAAACCAACAACTTTCCTTCATAAATTAAGAGAATATGGGAAGAGGGATCCGCTGAATATCCCCTTAGCAGCAAGAATCTGATAACCTGTCATTTCTGGTATTCAGATGCAATAATTAGTATTATTCCAACAGGCATGTACTTCTGTTATACCCGATGTTAACTTATATACTTCCCACAAGGTGACTTATACCATTTGGGAAAATGAGTTGCCAGAAAAGTAACCCTCCCAATATGAAATAGCAAATGTTCCACCATGCACAGATATCAAATAATTAT
>JFJP01001179.1_pt1 | contig 29063 bp, 28 predicted proteins | sample 431651 | NCBI WGS metagenome assembly JFJP01 (sample SAMN02602958, study PRJNA72255) | Microbial mat metagenome, whole genome shotgun sequencing project. | biome: fresh water; feature: sink hole; material: water; isolation source: purple microbial (photo- and chemosynthetic) mats found in... | reverse complement strand
GCCCTTCCAAAGGCTCCGAAAGGTTTGGCCGCGCCATACCGGGCAGGCTTCAGGCTCTCTGCGGCTTAGGTTTTTCAGCAAACCCTAATTAGTGTCTGCTCAAAAAAAACAATCGGCTAGATTTCAACCCATTGAGTGCAATTTCCTTTGGCCAAGCGCAAGATTTTGGGTATCACGGGCCTAAAAACCTTGCACTTATGCCCAAATGCACGCCCCCGAAGCAGCGCAGACTGGACGTGCTACGGACGCCTTTCGCAACAAGGCGACAATGCGCCAAGTCGCCCAGGCTTGAGGGTCTAGGGGGCTTCGATCGTTCAACAAAGCTAATTTGAGCCAACAACATCGCGTAAGGCGGTCGGTTGGTGGCTTGCTTCGCTTCGTTGGCTTTGCCCACTCGGCTAGGCAAGCCACCACCATCGCCTGTGCGAATGTGTTTCCGTTCAAAGGCGGCCTATCGCGTTGGGAAGCGGCTAGGCTTCAGATGTAGGCGGCCCGGAACGCCTCGATCTGGCGGACCAGCTCCTGGAACTGCTCCAGGCTGAGCTTGGGGCCTTCGTTCTGGTCGTAAACGCGCTTGAGGTCGGCGAAGTAGAAGCCGAGCTCCTGGACTTCCTGGTTGACCTTGAAGGTGTTGCTGTCCATCATGACATCGTAGAGGTAGTCCATGATGTTTTCGAGCGACTGCCGCTCGACGGTGAGCTTGGTCAGGATGTAGTCGTCGGGCTGGTCGATGTTGGTTGAACTGACCAGCAGGTGCAGGCTTTCGAGCCAGCCGCCGGCCACGATGAAGGGCAGGATGTTGACCTGGTCGTTCGATTCGAGGTAGTTGCAGGCGCCCCAGTAGGCCTCGGTGGCGATGAAGTAGAGCGAGTCCTCGTTGTTCATGTTCTCTTCCAGGCGGGTGACCATGGCCTGCGAGTAGCCGTCGCCGATGTTCAGGTCGGCGGCCAGCTCGCGGGTGATGTGGAAGTACTGGACGGACTCGTTGTTCTTGCCGAAGACGGTGCAGTAGGCCAGGTCGGAGGCGTAAACGCCGAAGTTGAAGGCCTTGATGATGTTCCTGTCGTAGCGTTCGGGGTCGAACTGGTTCATGTGCCGCTGGTCGAAGGCGCCGTTGCCGGCCTTCATGTAGCGGTAGATCTCGACGGGCAAGGGCAGTTCGTACTTGGTGTAAACCATGCTGGCCTTGACCTCGGCCGCGGGCGCCTCGGAGGTCATGGTCTGGACGCTGAGCGTGTCGGTGGTGGGCGTCTGGCTTTCTGCATTGCTCGAAGACTCGGGCGAGGCGCAAGAGCCGGCCATTGCCAGGCCGGCCATTGCCAGGCCGGCCAGCAGGGCGAGCGCCTTGGTGTGGATTCTCATCGTTGTTTGATTTTGGTGATTGGCTTTGGCCAAAGGTAAGCCGAAAAGCGTCAAAGCGCGATGTCTTGGCGGAAAAAGCAGTCGTCGAAGTGGATCAGGCGCAAGTTCTGGTACGCGATGGCGCGGGCCTGCGCGCGGGTGGGCGCGAGGGCGGTGACGTTGAGCACCCTGCCGCCGTTGCTGAGCACCTGCCCGTCGAGGCTCCGGGTGCCGGCATGGAAGACCATGGCCTCGGGCCCCACCTGGTTGAGGCCGCGGATGGGCTTGCCCTTCTGGTAGGCCTCCGGATAGCCTCCCGCGGCCATGACCACCGTGACGCAGGGGCTGGGATCCCAGCGCAAGTCGTCTTGCCGCAGGCTTCCGTCCAGGGTCTTTTCGAGCAGGTCGAGCAGGTCGGTCCGGAGCCGGGGCAGTATGACCTCGGTCTCGGGGTCGCCAAAGCGGACGTTGTACTCGAGCACCTTGGGTCCTTCGGTGGTGAGCATCAGGCCGATGAAGAGCACGCCGAAGAAGCGCATTCCCTCGGCCTCGAGGGCGGCGCGGGTGGGCCGCAGCACCTCGCGCTCGACCTGCTCCGCGAGGCGCTGGTCGAACAGCTCGTTGGGCGAGTAGCAGCCCATGCCGCCGGTGTTGGGGCCGCGGTCTCCGTCGAGGGCCTTCTTGTAGTCGCGGGCGCTTTCGAGCGGGAACAGGCGGTTGTCGCTGACCAGGCAGAGCAGCGAGGCCTCGGTGCCCTCGAGGAACTCCTCGATGACCACTTCGCTGCCGGCCTGGCCGAAGCGCCGGTCGCGCATGATCGAGCGGACGGCCTCGCGGCTCTGGTCGAGGTCTTGGCAGATGACCACGCCTTTTCCGGCGGCCAGGCCGCTGGCCTTGACCACCAGCGGATGGGGCCAGCGCTCCAGTTGGGCCAGGGCCTCCTCGGCGTCGCCGAAGCTGGCGTGCAGGGCCGTGGGGATGCCGTGTCGGATCATGAAGGCCTTGGAGAAGACCTTGCTGCCTTCGAGGGCGGCGCAATGCCGGTCGGGGCCGAAGACGCGCAGGCCCCGGGCGGCGAAGCGGTCGGCGATGCCCTCGACCAGGGGCACCTCCGGCCCCACGACGGTCAGGTCGATGGCCTCGCGGCTGGCCCACTCGAGCAGGCCCTCGACATCCTCGGCGGCGATGGGCACGTTCTGGGCCAGGCGCTCCGTCCCGGCGTTGCCCGGGGCCACGAACAATTGGGACAGGCGGGGGCTCTGGCTGATTTTCCAGGCCAAGGCGTGCTCGCGGGCTCCCGCCCCGACGATCAGGACTTTCATGCGGTAGGGTTTTGGATCAGAAGTGAGGATTTTGGCATTGTTCCCAAAAACAAAAAAGGCACGCTGTTCGGCGTGCCTTTGGAAAATGTCGTTGGAATCACGGGTTCTTGGCGTTGTAGTTGTCGCCCAGCTCCTTCATCTTCTTGACGTTCAGGGCCACGACGCCCAAGATGATGAAGACGATGCCCAGGATGCCGGCGTAGGTGATGATGAGCCATAGCGGGGCGTTCCAGCCGATGGTCCACAGGGTGCGGTCATCGAGCAGGTTCTTGGGCACGGTGGAGATGCCCCACTGCACGGCCTGCTCGGCCTCGACCTTGCCGTAGGTGTCCACGTCCTTGACCTGGACGAACACCTGCACCAGGCCGGTCGAGTCGCCCGGCAAGTCGCTCGGGAACTTGACGGAGGCCAGCCCCTGGGCGTTGGTCTTGACGGCGCCCTCGCCGATGGGCAGCATGCCGAAGTAGCGCTTGGCGAAGAAGCTGACCTCGACGCCGACGGCGGGAACCTTGGCCCCGGTGGAATCGGTGGTGAGGATGCGGGCCATGAGGGTGGAATCGGCGCCGAGCTCGACGCTCATCTCGATCTTGCTTCCGGCAGGCTTGGCGGCCTCTTCCACGGCCACCTCAGCGTCCTCGGGATGGTCGCCGAAGGAGCGGATGTAGTGGACGATGTACCAGCGCTCGTTGTCGGAGGCGATGGAGAGCTTGAAGGAAGGCATGGTGCCCATGCCGTTGGTAACCTTGTGGAAGATCATGCCCGGAGTGTTGGCCTCCTGGAACTCGGCCGTGCCCAAATCGGGCGGCGGCGGGATGAGGACGGCCAGGTTGTCGCCCTTGCCGGGGTTGCCGTGGCAAGATTGGCAGTTCTTCTCGTAGAGCAGCTTCCCAGCCTCGACGTTCTCGGGGGTCAGGGGCGTCGGGTTGAGGGCTTGGGCCTCCGCCTCGGGGATGTCCCATTGCGACTGGGCAGTTGCGAAGGCTAGTGAGGCAAGGGCCAATGCCACTACGGCCAGGGCTTTTCCTCGGTTGTTGATCGCGTATTTCATCTTGTGATGCGTTTTCTCGGTTGGAGGGTCGGAAGGTCAGGCTTCTGCGGTTTCTTTTTGCTGTGGCATGGTGGCATGAAGCAGTCCGCGCTCCTCGGCCAGTTCCCAGACGGACATGATGGGGACGGTCTTGGCGAAGAAGGTGATGATCAGCAGCACCAGGGCCACGAGCCCGCCCGTGATGACGACTTCGTACCCCGTGGGCGAGTAGTGCATGAACTCCTCGGAGACGTTCTGGATGGGCAGGTAGGGGTGCATCTGCGTGGGCACGACGATGAGGTAGCGCTTAAGGAAGGCGCCCATGACGATGAACACGCCCAGGTAGGCCATGACCTTGGGCCTGCGTCCGGCCTTGAAGATCATGATCAGCGTGGGCAGCACCAGCCCGAAGATCTGCACCGACCAGAAGAGCAGGGCGTGCCCGCCCCAGAGGGTCTCGGAGATGTGGGCGTAGTCGGTCATCTTCATCTTGTAGGCCGGCACGAGGTACTCGTTGAGGTTGAAGTAGATGTAAACGGCCGAGACCAGCACCGTGATGCGGCCCATGTAGTCGAAATGCTGGTCAGTCAGGTAATCCTTGAGCTTGAAGTTGTTGCGGAAGAAGTACATGGCCACGATGACCGCTCCGGCCCCCGCGGGGAAGGCCCCGGCCACGAAGTAGGGCCCGAAGATGGTGGAGTCCCAACCGGTGCGGAGGGTCATGGCGAAGAGCCAGGAGGTAACGGTGTGGATGCCCAGGGCCACGGGCACGATCAGGATGAGCAGCGTGCGCATGGACTTGTGGATGATCTTGTACTGCTCGGGCAGGCCTACCCAGCCGAAGGAGAAGAGCTTGTAGAGCGTCTGCTGCCACTTGGGCGCGTCGGTGAGCTTGCGGCGGCAGAGGGCGATGTCCGGGATGAGCGGCAGCATCAGCAGGAAGACGCTGATCAGGGTGTAAACCAGGATGACGGTGGCGTCCCAGAGGATGGGCGACTGGAACCGGCCGTAGAGGAAGACGTAGAAGATGCCGCGCTCGGGGCGGCCCATGTCCACGATGATGGCCAGGCCCGCCACGGCGATGAAGGCCACGGCGACAATTTCGGCGATGCGCGAGATCGGGGTGATCCAACTGGCCCCGGAAAGGCCGAGCACCGCGCTGATGAGCATGCCCACCAGGCTGGTGGCCACGAAGAAGACGAAGGTGGAGATGTAGATGCCCCAAGAGACGTAGTCGCGCATGGCCGAGATGTGCAGGCCTTCCTGCAACTGGGTGATGTAGGCGTAGCCGGCCAAGGCGATGACCAGGCCCAGGAACAGGAGCCAGAGCGAGAGCCCGTTGTGGTTCTTGAGCGGACGCAGCAAGTCCTCCTCGATGACGTCCAGACGCTTGCGGGCCTCGTCGTAGGTGAGGTTTTCAGACGATTCGTTTATCTTTTTCATGATGGATGACAGCGGTTAAGATTGGGCTTGTTCGGGAGGGCTCGAGGCGCGCCTCAGCTTTGGTGGTGTCCGTGGTCGTAGTGGCGGTGCTCGACGTCGGTCTTGCCGTCGTACTCGAAGGGGAAGAGGCGGTTCTTGGCCGGCAGGTAATAGACCTGGGGCTTGGTTCCCATCTCCTCGCCGACGGTGTATCCGGCGTTCTCGCGGAGCAGCTTGCTGAAGCGGGTGGTCTCCTTGGTGGTCCCGTTGGTGACGGTGTCCTCGTTGAGGTCGCCGAACCAATAGACGCCGTTGGGGCAGGCCGAGACGCAGTAGGGCAGCTTGCCCTCGCGCAGGCGGTCGGCGCTGAAGAGGCACTTGGAGATGGTTCCCTTCATCTGGGGCACGTTGAGCTCGACGTCGTAGGTGCGGGCCCCGAGCTCCTCCTGCCTGCGGGCCACGACCTCGTCGAGGGCGCCGCCTTCGAGGGCGCGCTCGTCGGCCGTGAGGAAGTCCTTCTTGACGCGGTCGTAGGTGTAGGGCTCCTCCCAGTTGAAGACCCTGGCGGAATAGGGGCATCCGGCGATGCAGAAGCGGCAGCCGATGCAGCGGTGGTTGTCGATCAGCACGATGCCATCCTGGCGCTTGAAGGTGGCGTTGACGGGGCAGACCTTGGTGCAGGGCGGGTTGTCGCAGTGGTAGCAGGGCTTGGGCATGAAGTAGGCTTCGGTGTGCTCGGCGTCCTTCATGCGCAGCACGTTGATGTGGTGCTGGTCGGGCCGCAGCTCGTGGGCGTTCTGGCAGGAGGCCATGCACATGCGGGCGTTGCGGCACTTCGAGAGGTCGATGACCATGGCCCATTTCTTGCCGGCCAGGCCTTCGCGGCCGCGGCGCTGCATCTCGTCGAGCGACTCGTGGCTCACGGGAATGGCCTCCAGCCCGTTGGCGTCCACCTCGGCGATGTGCCCATCCTCGGTCAGGACCTTGATCTTGTTGGAGATGGTCTTTTTGTCGGCATCAGCCTTGTGCTTCTCGAAGGTGACGGAGGAGACGATGGCCGCCCCGGCCAAAACGGAGCCGGCGGCCAATGCCGCCCCGGCTTTCAGGAAATCCCTCCGGGAATCGTAGTCGTGGTTGTCGTGCGCCATTGTGGTTCAGCGATTTGTGGATTTATTCTTCTCCTTGTTTGAACTTTTCCTTCTGGTCCTTCCCGAACATGAAGAACTCCAGCTCCTCTTCGGAGCACTTGCGCTTGTTGGCCAGCAGGGCGGCGTCAATCTCGGCGACCTTGCCATCGGCGGTCATCACGCGGACCTTCTGGCCCGATGGGACGGCCGGGGTGGGCGAGTCTTCCGAGGCGAGGCTCTCCTGCCCCAGGGCGGCCGCTCCCAACAGGCTGCCCACGCCCACCGCGAGGCTGGTCTTGAGGAAATCCCTCCGCGATGTATCTTTTTCCTTCTCCATGATTTCTTTCTGATTTGAAATGGTTGCGATTCTTGGGGTGTTGCCTTGGAATTTTCAGCATCCAAAAGTAAAAAATACCTATAAAAAGTTAGATCCCTAGCCGGAGTCGTTTTTTATTTAGAATGGTTCCAAATAAAAGCGGAGGAAAATAGGACGGCCAAGTCCAATTCCCGGAGGCGACTCCGCGAAGATAAGTCGGAAAAGCCCTTCCCAAAACTTGTTTCTAAACATGTCGGCCTTCATCAAGATCCTTGTGTGTCAAATATTTCGAGTGAGCTCCTCCACAAATTTGTATTGGTGGAAAAACTCCTTGGCCACCACCCGCAAGATCGTGTATGCCGGAATGGCCAGGATCATGCCCGCTATCCCGGCCATATGCCCGGCCAGCAAAATCACCAGGAAAACCTCCAGCGGATGGGCATGGACGCTGCTCGAGTAGATCAGGGGCTGGAAAAGCACGTTGTCCACCAGGTGGACCAGCCCGAAGACGACCGTCACCTCCAGGGCCAGGAACAGCAGCTCGTTGAAGAACGGCAGCTCGAGATTGGTCACCAGCACCAGGAAGGTGGCGATGATGTAGCCTATCAAAGGACCAAGGTAGGGGATCACGTTCAGCACCCCGGCGAAGAAGCCGATCACGATGGCCCGCTCGGCCTCGATGCCCACCAGCCACATGCCCAGCGAAAGCAGCAGGATGACCAGCGAGACCTCGATCGCCACACCCAGGAAGTACCGCTTGAGCAGGCTGTTGATCGAAACCATGGCGTGCCGGGTGGGCAGAAGGTGGCGCTCGGGGGTAAGCACCAGGATGACATGGGCCAGCAGGTTGCTGTGCTTCAGGAAGAAGAAGGAGATGAAGGAGATGGAGAAGGCCGCGATGAACAGGTCGCCCAGCAGGGTGGCCAGGAAGGAGAAGAAGTCGGAGACGTTCGAGAAGTTGATCAGCGAGACGATCTTCTCGCCCACATAGGTCTCGATGGTCACGTTTTCGCGCCCGGGGTGGTCCATCCCGAAGAAGGCCTGGAAACGCTCCATGGGCTCCTGGAGGCTCAGCAGGATGGCCTGCACGTCCAGGTTGGAAATGCTCTCGGCCTCCTGGACGATAAGGGGGATGAAGAAGCGGAAGAAGGCCAGCAGAAGAAGCCAGGCCATCAGGATGGCCAGGCCCGCGCTCAGCGACCGCGACGGCCTCCAGCCCAGGACGCTCAGCCGGCAGAACAGCGCCACCAAAGGCTGCCCCATCAGCGAGATGACGCCCGAGATCAGGATGTAGGCGATCAAGGGCTTGGCCACCCAGACCACGAGCGCGAGCAGGCCTGTCCCCAGCCCGATCATCAGGTACCGCTTCCAGTCGTTGTTGCCCATGCCGCCCCGCGATGAAAAACGTGAAGCCCGGCTACAGGCCCGGGATCGGCTCGGCGGACCAGACGGTCTGCTCGCGGCGAAGGGCTATCCCGCCGGTCTGCAGCGACCATAGGCTCCAGCGCTGGCCCTTGAACATCACCTGCCGGACGGCGTTGCCCTGGATGGAGCGCACCCCCTCGGCCCTGGCCGCCTCAGGGTCGCGGGCCAGCGTGGCCACGTGCGCCACGTGCTCCTGGAAAGTCGCCCGGTCCATGCCGTAGATCTGGCTCTGCTCGCGGTTGAACATCAGGGGGATGCCCAAGGTGTCCGAGCCCGAGAGCTGGAGCGGCTTGCCGTCTTGCGGCGGCACAAGGTTCGAGTAAACCCGGTACGGAAGGGTCAGGTTGATCTTCTGGCCCGTCTCGATCAGCGCGTAGTCGAAGTTGAGCACGACGGCGTCGATGAAGATCTCGTTGCCGACCAGGTCGATGGCCAGCGTGTCGGCCGCCGCGCCGGTGCCGGCGTAGTCGTAGATCCTGAACTCCAGGAAAGTGGTGTTCTCCTTGAAGTCCACCACTTCGATCTCGGCCACCTTGAACTCCTGGTCCAGGTGCCGCAGGGCCTGCGAGAGCTCGCGGATGCGCTCGCGGTTGCTGAAGTACTCGTCCACGGTCGTGAGCCCCGCCGAAAGGCCCGTGAACAGCATCAGCACCAGCACCACCGAGAGGATCATGGGCAATTGGGTCACCAGCCCGGCCAGGGTGCGGAACATGACCGCGCCCACGATCAGGAGCTGCGAGAGCAGGGGCGGCCGGGCATAGAGGTTGCGCTCGGCGGCCTTGTGCGCCAGGGCCTCGCGGGCGATCCCGCGCCAGGAAGCCAAGGCCACGTACAGCAGCAGAAGGAGCAGCAGCCAACGCCTCCCGCCGGGTGTGGCCAGGAAAAACATCACACCGTCCTTGATGGGATCCAGGAACCAGTTGATCTGACGAATCGTGTCGAGGGCTTCTTCCATGCGTCTCGAAAACAGGTGGGTTTCTAGCTTGTTGGTCAGGCCAGCTCCACGTAGCAGATCCACGTGTAGGACTGGGCTTCTTCTACGAAGACTTTCAACTGGGGGGCCAGCGCCTTGTCGTAGAGCGGCTCGGGCGTCGGGTAGCAGGCGTCGGTCCAGTCGTCGTCCCAGCGGGTCTTGGCGGTCTTCCAGACGGGCGGGAACTCGTAGTAGGTCTTGACGACGGCCTGCAGGAAGGCGGCGTCGGCCTTGTTCGGCTCGATGGCCTCCTCGGGCCGGACCAACTGCCGGAGCCTGCCCGAAAGGCCGGAAACCTTGGGCTTGAAGCCCGACTCCATGAAGGCCTTCTTGAGCGAGTAGCAGTCGCCTTGGCTGGCCGGATAGTTGTCCTCGAAAATCAAGTGCTTGAAACCCAGCTTGTAGGCCGCCTTCAACCGCTCGAACGCGTTCTGGTGGTCATCGAAGAAGAGCAGCGCGCGGGCCTTGTTGACCTCCTCCCAGCGCCGCTGGGTGAAATCCTCGGTCAGGTACGTGGCCTTCTCGGACCGCCATTCGATGTGGCGAGGCACGGGCTCGATGCAGACCAGGCTGGCCTCGGGCACGGACTGCTCGAGCAACCAGGTGCCCTGGCCCTTCCAGACGCCGCTCTCGAGGACCCAGCCAGGCTTGATCTGGCGCAGCATGAACCAGGTGGCGAACATGTGCGGCGACTTCATCCCCCCGGTGTTGTCGGCGTGGGGGCGCTGCCGGTACAGCTTCAGGAACTCCGGAATCGCTTCCCGGATCTGCTGGTTGTCCCAGGGAACCTCCCCGATGGAACGTATCTTCTGGTGGTGCTCGGCGTTGGGCATGGCTTGGGTCTGGCGGAATCAGGGGTTGCGGCTCTCCATGAACAAGAGGATGGCCACCACGGTCGAGACCTCGTCGTAAGACAGGCCCCGCTCCTTGACCATGTCCTCGATCGCGGCGGCCGACTCGGGGAAAAGCTCAAGGATCCGGCGCTTGCGCAGGACGACTTCCTCCAACTGGTCGCCGCGACCCAGGAGCAGCCGCGAGTCGGTAACATAGCGGTGGACCTTCTCGGTGGTGTTGTAGCCGTTGGCGAACTGCTCCGAGAAGATCTTCCGGTAGCGCTCCAGCAGCACGTACTGCTCGCTCTGGTGGTGGACGATGAAGAAGTGGAAGTCCTCCACGCCCTCGAAACGGCCGAAGCCGTTCATGAAGACGCACTTCTGGCCCGTCTGCGGATCCGTGAGCTCGGCGCTGGAAACCAGGCTGCTCTTGAGGTTGAACGGCTCGCCCTCGAAAGGCACCTCGAGCAGGTCATGGACGCCGTCGTAGCGGGCCTGGCCCAGGAAATAGCCACCATCCCTGAAATGGATGGTGGCATCGCCGTAGTCGCCTGCCCAGTAAGGGCTGCCCTCGACCCTGGCCGCGCCGCGCTCGCGGACCACGCCGGTGGTCGCGTCCTGGAGGTACATCTGGGTTCCCGCCCCGCCCGAGGTGAAAAACTGGCCCAGGGCCAAGCTAGGGGCGAACATGGCGGCCAGCAGCGCAAACGCAATTCTCTTCATTCCTTCATCGGATTTTCATAGCCCGCAAAGATAAAATCTTTTGGCAGAAACTCTTGGGCGACCCGCCAAATTTGACAAAACTGCAACCTGCTCAAACCAAGGAGGAGAGGGCGTCCACCACCAGGGCCACCATCACCGTGAGGGTGAAGTAGTTGATCTTCATGAAACCCTGGCGGGGATCCATCTCCTCGCGGTGGAACTGCACCTGCCGGGCGAACCACGCCACCAGCCAAAGGGCCGCCAGCAGCAGGACGGCGGCGATGATGCGGGAATGCGTGACCCCGAAAAATGGCAACATGTTAGCACTCAGAGCAGTGGCGAACACCCAAGGCAGCGACATTCCCTTGATCTGGCTGGGGCTCATGCGCTGGGTCAATGAAGGGAAGCCCGCGGCCTCGTACTGCTTGCCCAGCTTGATGACGAGCATCCAGAAGTGGGGGATCTGCCAGATGAAGAAGAAGAAGGCCACCATCAGGATGCGGATGTCCAGCCAATGCTCGCCCCCGGCCACCCAGCCCACCATCGGGGGCAGCGCGCCCACCACCGAGCCCGGAACCACCGCGAAGGGCGTAACCTTCTTCAGGGGAGTGTAGATGGCGTTGTACCAGACCAGGTTCAGCAGGCCCAGCAGGGCGGCCGTCAGGTTGGCCAGCCAGTAGAGCATCGCAAGGCCCGAGAGCGAGAACAATACGGCCCACAACATCGCCACGGCAGGACGCATCCGCCCGCTGGGCAAGGGGCGGTTCTTGGTGCGGTCCATCAGCCCGTCCACGTCGCGCTCCTGGTAGTGGTTCAAGGCCGCCGAGCCGGCCGCCAGCAGGAAAATGCCCAGGGTGGAAGGCCAGAATCCCCAGTCGAAACCCTGGCGCGCCAGGACGTAGCCCAGGAATGTCGTCAAGGCCACCGCGGTGATCACGCGTACTTTGGCCAGCTCCATGATGTCTCTCATCTTCCTCCTCAATCGTTGTTTCAGGCGCGAAGTAACCAAAAAAAACGGCCGGGCGGAAAAGTATTTTCCGCCCGGCCGCGCGTCCGTTTCCCGCCTGGGCGGGAGGTTCGTCATTCCAGGCTCTTGAGGTACTCGATGATCTGGGCCACCTGCTCCTGGGTGATGCGGCCGTCGTAGGACTGCATCATGTTCGGGTTGAATCCCTGGACCACTTGGTCGTTGGGCTTGTAGATGGCCGCGGTGATGTAGGCCTCGTCGGCGCGCACCTCGCGCGTGGCCCCCTCGGGGGTCACCACCACGCGGGTCGAGTTCCAGAGGCCCTTGAAGGTCGGCCCCACGCGGGCGGTGCCGTCGTAGGAGTGGCAGGCCTGGCAGCCCTGCTGCTGCAGGAGGGCCTCCCCGGCGGCCGCGGGGTCGCCCTCGAGGTCGGGCACCTCGGCCAGCCAGGCGTCGTAGTCGGCCTGGCTGAGGACCTTGACCTTGCTGAGCATGTACGAGTGGCTCGCCCCGCAGTACTCGGCGCAGAAGATGTCGTAGGTGCCCTCTTCCATGGCCTGGAACCACATGCGGTTGTCCACCCCGGGCACCACGTCCTCCTTGAGGCGGAAGGCGGGGATGTAGAGGCTGTGCAGCACGTCGGGCGAGTAGAGGTTCACGATGACGTTCTGCCCCACGGGCACGATGAGCTCGTTGTTGGCCTTGCCGTTCTCGTACTTGAAGCTCCAGTCGAACATGCGGCCCGTGGCATCGATGGTTATCGCCTGGTCAGGGAAGTCGCGCATGGGCTGGTAGCCGGCCCAGCCGTAGTAGAACATGACGAACACCAGGATCACGGGGATGACGGTCCAGGTCACCTCCAGCTTGGTGTTGTCGGGCACGTGCTCGGGCTTGGGGTGCTTCTTCTTGTTGAACTTGACCACCGCCCAGACCATGAAGGCCGTCATGAGCAGCAGCAGGAGGATGGACATGCCATAGATGACGTAGAAGGCCAAATCAACCTCCTCGACGAAATTCGCTGCGTACAATATCATGTATCGTATTTTTATTGCGTTGGAATTTTGGGATCAGGACTCGGCTCAGCGGAAGATGTAGTCCAGGAAGGTGACGAAGATGACCACGGCCAAGACCGCGAAGCAGATGCCGACCATGATGCTGAACACCTTGCTGTCGAACTTCAGGTGCATGTAGTAATAGACCACCAGGAAGGCCTTCAGGGTGGCGATGGCCATGGCCACCAGGATGCCCAAGCTGCCAGAGAACTGTACGTCGGCCAGGAAGACCGTCATGGCCGTGAACACCAGCAGGCCGACCCAGATCCAGGCCAGGAAGGTGAAGCTGGAGATGTGGTGCGCGTGCGCCTCGTGATTGTCGCTCATTTCAAGTTGCTTTTAAAGGGTTGGCATTTTCAGATCAGGTACATCAGCGGGAAGAGGTAGATCCAGATCAGGTCCACCAAGTGCCAGTAGAGGCCGGCGTTCTCGTGCTGGGCGAAGTTGTCGTGCGACTGCGTGCCCCGCTTGATCTTGGCGATGATGACGATGATGAAGATGGAGCCGATGATGACGTGCAGGCCGTGCAGCCCCGTCATCAGGTAGTAGAGCACGAAGAACATGCCCTCGGCCGGGGCGAAGACCTCCGAAGGCGTGACCTGCCAAGCCTCGCGGGCCGTGGAGCCGCCCGGGAAGATCGACGAGCCCGGGTAGATGCCGTGGTCGAACTTGTGCCCCCACTCGAAGTACTTGTTGAACATGAAGACCCCTGCGCAGAAGATGGTGAACCACAGCAGGTTGATGGCCAGCCGGGGCTTCTTGCGCTGGATGGCGCTGATGGACATGGCCACCGTCATGCTGCTGGTGATGAGCACCAGGGTGTTGATCGTGCCGATGAAGACGTCGAGCTCCGCCGAGGCGGTGGCGAAGGCCTCCGCGTGCTTGAAGCGATAGACGGAATAGACGATGAAGAGACCTCCGAAAAGCAGGATTTCGGTGAACAGGAAAAACCACATGCCCAGCTTCGAGCCGATGTCGTCGCGGTGCTCGTCATGCTCGGCGTGGGCCTCTGTCAGGTGCAGTTCTGCTGCTTGTGCCATTTGCTTGGTGTTCTAGTTGGGTGGATGGATTGTTTCATGGGGCAGGGAAAGGCGCCCGGGGGCCGCCCGGCGCGGGTCGCGCCGGACGGACGGCCCTGGGCCTCGCGGTCAGGCCCGGGCCTCCTCGGGCTGGGTCATGTCTATCTTGTCGTAGTCGTAAGGGCCATGGGACACCACGGGTATCTTGGCGAAGTTGAACAAGGTCGGCGGGGACTCGACCGTCCACTCGAGGGTCAGGCCGCCCCAGGGGTTGCGCCCCACGCGCTCGCCGTGGTTCCACGCGCGGGCCAGGATGCCGAACATCGCCAGCAGGCCGGCCACCATCACCCACGAGCCCAGGGTGGAGACCTGGTTCCAGAACTCGAACTCGGGCAGGTAGCTGTAGTAGCGCCGCGGCATGCCCATCATGCCCAGGATGAGCATCGGGAAATAGAGCATGTTGAAGCCCACGAACTGCACCCAGAAGGCCGTCTTGGCGGCGCTCTGGCTATAGACGCGGCCGGTTATCTTCGGGAACCAGTAGTGCATGGCCGCGAAGAACGCGTAGCCCGTGCCCCCGAACATCACGTAGTGGAAGTGCCCCACCACGAAGTAGGTGTCGTGCAGGTGGATGTCGGCGGCCAGCGCCCCGTTGACCAGGCCCGTGAGCCCGCCGATCAGGAACAGGAAGATGAAGCCCAGGGTGTACAGCAGCGGCGCGCCCAGGTCGATGGAGCCCTTGTAGAGCGTGGCCAGCCAGTTGAACACCTTGATGGCGCTGGGAATGGCCACCAGGAAGGTCAGCACCGAGAAGATGACCCGCGCGGGGCCGCTCATCCCGGAGGTGTACATGTGGTGGCCCCAGACGAAGTAGCCCACGAAGGCGATGGCCAGGCTCGAGTAGGCGATGGCCTTGTAGCCGAAGATCTTGCGCTTGGCGAAGACCGGGATGATCTCGGAGACCACGCCCATGCCCGGGAGCACCATGATGTAAACCGCCGGGTGCGAGTAGATCCAGAACAGGTGCTGGTAGAGAACCGGGTCGCCGCCCAGCGCCGGGTCGAACAGGCCGACGCCCAGGGCCTTCTCGGCCACCAGCATCAGCAGCGTGATGCCCACCACGGGAGTGGCCAGCAACTGGATCCAGCCCGTGGCGTATAGCGCCCAGGCGAAGAGCGGCATGTCGAACCACTTCATGCCGGGGGCGCGCAGCCGGTGGATGGTGGTCAGGAAGTTCAGGCCCGTCAGGATCGACGAGAAGCCCAGGATGAAGGCCGCCAGGGCCGCCAGGATGACGTTGTTGCCCATCTCGACGCTGTAAGGAGCGTAGAAGGTCCAGCCCGTGTCGGGCAGCTCGCCGACGACCAGCGTGCTCAGGGCGATGAACGCCCCGGCCACGTACATGTACCACGACATGAGGTTCAGGCGTGGGAAGGCGACGTCCTTGGCCCCGATCATGATGGGCATGGCGATGTTGCCGAACACGGCCGGGATGCCCGGGATCACGAACAGGAAGATCATCATCACGCCGTGGAGCGTGAAGATGCCGTTGTAGGTCTGGGGCTCCACAAGGTTGCCCTCGGGGGTCAGCAGCTCGAGCCGCATCACCAGCCCGAGCATCACGGCCGTGAGGAAGAAAGCCGTGAGCGAGTAGAAATACAAAAGGCCGATCCGCTTGTGGTCGGTCGATGTAATCCACCCGATGAAGCCTTTCTTCCCTGACTCGTAGAAACTCACATACTCAGTTCCATCTAGTTCTTTCATAGGAGAGGTTGGTTTATGACGGTTGTTAATGGTTCACCTGCTCTGAAGCATTTTCCTTCTTTTTGAAGACCAAAATAAGGAAAAATAGGAGAGCGAAAAAAATGATCACGGTGCCGATTACCTTGGTGATGTTGAAAACGTACTTCCTCCCCTCGGGATCGAAGCTGTAGCAATAGGCCAGGACTTTGTTGTAGGATGGGGTCGAAATGCCCCTACTCGCCTCAACCACAGCCATTTTCACATCCATGGTCAGGAAGCTGAGCCGGTCGTTGTACTGGCTGCTGCCAGGATAGAGGTACCGGGTGATTTTCCCCTCCGGGCTGACGGCCACCAGGCTCGCGGTGTGCAAAAACTCGCCCTCGACCTTCTGGAAGCCGAAGCCAAGGGCCCGGGTCACGCGCTGCACGGTGGCGCTGTCGGTGGTGGTCCAGACCCAGGAGGCCGCGTCGATGGGCTTGCCGATCTGCCCCAGGTAGTTCCGCTTCTTCTGGGCCGCCAGCGCGGGCGTGTCCTCGGGGTCGATGCTGATGACGATGACCTGGTAGTCCTGGCCCAGCACGAGCTGCGACTGGTCGATCAGGGCGGCCACCCCGTCCAGCAGCGGGCTGCAGATGCCCGGGCAGGTGTAATAGACGAAGGCCACGAAGGTGGGCTTGTCGATCAGGGCGCGCAGCTCGGCGGCCTCGCCCGTCGAGAGGACCAGGGGCACCCGGTCGGGCACCATCGAGTCGAGGCGCTCGTAGATGCCCACGTTGGGCAGCTCGGGATACTGCCCTGCCTGGGCGGAAACCCACCCGGGGAAAAGCAGGAGAAAGATGAGGACAAGGGATTTAGGCATGACTAGGTCTTTTATTTGGCGGGCAAAATAAAAAAAGCCCCACAAATCGGGAGCGCCAGGTGCTCAAAAGCAGCGGGGCCGTTGACATATGTCAAGCCCTGGGGCTGGCAGGGCAAGGAAAAGGCCCCCGGCCGATCCCGGCCAGGGGCCTTGCCCGACCCGAGGGAAACCCATCGGCCTACTTCTTGGCCAGGGCCAGCTCAACCTCTTCGAGCGTGACGGTCCCGCCGTCGTTGCCCCATGAGTTGAGGATGTAGTTGACCACGTCGCGGACCTCCTCGTTGGTCAGGGGCTGGGTCAGGACCATGGTGCCACCAGGATACTCGGTGCCGTTGACGGTGATGGGCACGTCAGAGCCGTTGACGGTCTGGACGATGGCGCGGGCTTTGTCGGCCAGCAGGTAGTCGGACTTGGCCAGGGGCGGGAAGGTCCCGGCGATGCCCTCACCGTTGGCCTGGTGGCACATCTGGCAAGACCGCTCGTAGATGATCTTGCCGGCCGCGAGGTTGGTGCCGGCCTCGGCCACCTGCTCGACGGGCTCGGCAGGCTGCTCGGTGGCCTGCTCGCCCTCGGTGGTGGCGGGGGTCTCGGTGCCGCTCTGTCCACCACAAGATGATAGGAGCAGCGCTCCGCCGATCGTCAGCCCGAAGGCCAGACTTTGAAACCATGACTTTTTCATGAGGAGTGAAATTTAGGTTATAGGGAATGAAAGCCCAAAGTTAGGCAGAATCGGGCATCGATGTTCACCCCGGGGCAGATTCGAGCAATAGTAAGGCTCAAAGCCTTGTGCGCAAGAAATTTGCCCCAGGTGTTTCGGGTTTGAACAAAAACCTTATCTTTGCGGGCCGTTTCAGCAAGCCGGAGGAGCGCGGCTGGAACCGCGGCGCTGTTCGGCATGAATCTTTTTCAGGAATAGTTCTCCCAAAGTTTCCTAATCTTCGAAATCGATTTATATTTGCAGTCCGTAAAAAATGCTCCAAGTTGTTGTTTTAAAACGAGTTAAAAAATGACTAAGGCTGACATCGTCAACGATATCGCAAAGAACACGGGAATCGAGAAGGTAACCGTTCAAAAGACTGTCGAGGCGTTCATGGACATCATCAAGGGTTCCTTGGTGAGAGGGAAAAACGTTTACCTCCGCGGCTTCGGCAGCTTCGTGGTAAAGAGGCGCGCCGAGAAGACCGCCCGTAACATTTCCAAGAACACGACCATCATCATCCCCGAGCACTTCATCCCGGCCTTCAAGCCTGCCAAGACCTTCGTCACGAAAGTCAAGACAAAGCTGCCCGCCGCCGAAGTGAACCAGAAAAGCTAATCCCATTTCCCTAACCTTTTAATTCTCAACGCCATGCCTTGCGGAAAAAAACGGAAAAGACATAAAATGGCCACCCACAAACGGAAAAAGCGTCTGCGCAAAAACAGGCACAAGAAGAAGAAATGACGCCAGGCCTGGCTTCTACCTTCTTGAACTCCGCGAACCTAGAGCAGCTTCCTGACACAATCCTACGAAGGCCTGTGGAAGCTTCTCTAGGTTTGTCGTTCAGCAGGCGCAACTCCTTGCCCCACAAGGCTTCCCCAACTTCGCGGCACGCCCTGCCCCCACCGGCCCGGCACTGCCCAACGGAAGCTCCTCGAAAGTCCAGGAATCGCCTCCCCCCACACACCTCCGCACGAAGACCCGAGGGACGCCCCAAGATCCTCGACTCCGTGCGTCTATGCGCCGGGCCAGAAAATGGCTCCCCGGCTCTGACTCCTCCTGCCAAAATCCCCTCCCGCACACCCCGACACTGCCCCTGTCCTACCCGACGGGGCCTTAACGCGTCCGCGCCGTGAACAACGAGCTAGTCATCAACGTAACCGCATCCGACGTAACCATCGCCCTGCTCGAAGACAAGCGGCTGGTCGAACTGAGCAAAGAGAAGCGAAACCCGACTTTCTCCGGAAACGTCGGAGACATCTACCTGGGAAAGGTGAAGAAAATCATGCCCGGACTCAACGCCGCATTCGTCGATGTCGGTTACGAAAAGGACGCCTTCCTCCACTACCTCGACCTGGGGCCCCAGTTCCAGTCGCTCAACAAGTACCTCAACCAGGCCCTCGAAGGAAAGGTCGAGTTCACCGCGAAGCTCGACGAGCTGGAGCTGGTCCCCGACATCGAGAAGGCCGGCAAGATTTCCGACGTCATCGCCCCAGGCCAGAAGATCGTCGTCCAGATCGCCAAGGAGCCCATCTCCACCAAGGGCCCCAGGCTAACGTCCGAAGTCTCCATCGCCGGGCGCAACCTGGTGCTCATCCCCTTCTCCCAAAAGGTGTCCGTCTCCACCAAGGTCAAGTCCGCCGAAGAAAGGGCAAGGCTCAAGCGCCTGATAACCAGCATCAAACCCGAAAACTACGGCGTCATCATCCGCACCGTGGCCGAGGGCAAGAAGGCCGCCCTGCTCGACGCCGAGCTCCGCGAGCTCATCGAAAAGTGGGAGAAGCCCTTCCAGAACATGCGCATGATGGCAGCCCCCAAGCGCATCATCGGCGAGCTCAACCGCACCTCGGCCATCCTGCGCGACCTGCTCAACAACACCTTCCACAACATCTTCGTCAACGACGAGCTCCTCCACAAGGAAATCCTCGAGTACATCGGCAGCATCGCCCCCGACAAGACCGACATCGCCCAGCACTACGAAGGACCCCGGCCCATCTTCGAGCACTTCGGCATCACCAAGCAGATCAAGTCCCTCTTCGGAAAGACCGTTACCATCAAGAACGGAGCCTACCTGGTCATCGAGCACACCGAGGCCCTGCACGTCATCGACATCAACAGCGGAAACCGGATCCGAAAGGCCAACGACCAGGAGACCAACGCCCTGGAAGTCAACATGCAATGCGCCGAGGAAGTCGCTCGGCAGCTCCGACTGCGCGACATGGGAGGCATCATCGTCGTGGACTTCATCGACATGGCCAGCGCCGACAACAAGCAGAAGCTCTACGACAAGATGAAGGAGGCCATGGCCCTCGACCGGACCAAGCACAACATCTTGCCCCTGAGCAAGTTCGGCATCATGCAGATAACCCGCCAGCGCGTGCGCCCCGAGATGAACATCGACACCACCGAGCAGTGCCCCGTCTGCCGAGGCACCGGCGAGTCCAGCCCGCCCATCCTCGTGGTGGACGAAATCAACAACAACCTCCAGTACATCGTCCAGAAGCTCAAGCACCAGAAGCTCACCCTCAAGGCGCACCCCTTCGTGGCCGCCTACATCAACCAGGGCGCCTACTCCATAAAGGTCAAGTGGTGGGTCAACTTCAAGGTCCGCCTCAAAGTCGTCTCCGACCCCTCCTACTCCCTCTTCGAGTTCTACTTCTTCGACAAGAACGACGAGCGGATCGAGCTCTGAGCGGCCGCCCCGGCGCGAAATGCCCGCGGGCCCTTGGGCGTCTGGTCAAGTTCTGGCTACATTCTAACGGAAATGCAAAGACCCAGCGACCGCATGCACACCGACCCTTCCGAAATCCGCCTGGTGGTGGCCGACGTGGACGGCACCCTGACCGACGGAGGCATCTACATGACCGAGAAAGGCGACCATTTCAAGCGCTTCCATGCCCGCGACGGCCTGGGAGCCAAGCTCTTGCGCCGAAAAGGCTACCTCTTCGCCCTGCTCAGCCACAGCCTGGCCCCGCAAGTGGTCCTCGACAGGGCCAAGATGCTCGGCTGCGACCTGGTCCACGTCGGCCGCGAGCCCAAGCTCGAAACCCTGCGCCAATGGTGCCAGCAGCTCGGCATCGAGCTCCGCCAGGTGGCCTACATCGGCGACGACCTCAACGACCTCGAGGCCATGCGCGCCGTCGGCTTCACGGCCTGCCCCGCCGACGCCATCGAGGCCGTCCGCCAAGAGGCCCACGTCGTGCTCCGCCAAGGAGGCGGCCAGGCAGCCTTCCGCGAGTGGCTCGACCGCTACTTCCTCGACCCCACCCCCCAAGCGCAAAACCCATGGACATGAACCTCCCTTCCCGCGACCGCTTCGAGGCATGCCTGCTGGCCGGCGCCGTGGGCGACGCCCTGGGCTACCTCATCGAGTTCGACAAGCTCGAGCGGATACGCCAGCAGTTCGGCCCCGCCGGGCTCGACGACCTGCGCCCCGAAGGCACAGCCGCCTCCGACGACACCCAGATGACGCTCTTCACGGCCGAGGCCCTCCTGCGCGCCCTGAACCGCGAGCTGGAAAAGGGCATCCCCGGCGCGCTGCCCGACATCCTCCACCACTCGTACCTGCGCTGGCTGCACACCCAGGGCCACCCCCTGGGAGCGGCTCCCGGCAGCGGTCTGCTGCTCCAGCGCCCCGAGCTCTTCCACCGGCGGGCGCCCGGCAACACCTGCGTGAGCGCGCTGGCCAGCGGGACCGCCGGCACCGTGGCCATGCCCATCAACAACAGCAAGGGATGCGGCGGAGTCATGCGCGCGGCCCCCGTCGGCCTGGCCTTCTGGCGCGACGCCCGCCTGGCCTTCGACTGGGGAGCCAAGGCCGCCGCCATCACCCACGGACACCCTTCGGGCTACCTTTCGGCCGGCTACCTGGCCGCGCTCGTGGCCGAGCTGGTCCGCGGGCGCTCCCTCGAGCAGGCCCAAGCCGTGGCCGACGCGCTGCTCCGCGAGCGCGAAAAGCACGAGGAAACCCTCCACGCCCTCGAAAAAGCCCGCCTCCTGGCCCGCACCGGCGAGCCCAGCCCCGAGCAGATCGAGCAGGTCGGGCAAGGCTGGGTCGGCGAGGAGGCCCTGGCCATGGCCCTCTACAGCGTGCTGCGCTTCCCCGACGACCCGCGGGCCTGCCTGCTGCTGGCCGTCAACCACGGCGGCGACTCCGACAGCACCGGCGCCATCGCCGGCAACATCCTCGGGGCCATGCTCGGCGACAGGGCAATCCCCGCCGACTGGCGCGGCAAGGTGGACCTCTGGGACATCACCCAGACCGTCGCCCAGGACCTGCACACCCACTTCGTCGCGCACCGCCCCTTCGACCCCGAGGCCGCGCGGCGCTGGCCCGGCGGTTGAGCCCGCTCAGTCCTTCCCCTCCAGCAACTCGCCCTCGAAGTGCAACCGCAGCTCCCTTAGCTCCCAGGGCGTGAAATATTCGCCGATGCTTTTCTGCATCAATTTCGGATTGAACTTTAGCATCCGCACCCCGTAATCCATCATCGGCTTCTCCAAGGCCGTCAGGATCGGCAGGCCATTGGCCGGAATGGGCGGCTCGAATCGCAGGCCCAAGAGACTCTTCCTGATGGACTCCAGGTCCACCGGCTCTACCTGCGGGTCGAAACGCTCGAAGTTCCTGTCCATCCCCATGGCCTTCATGTATTCGTCATGGACCCAGCGCATGGCGTGCTCGTTGGTGTTGAAGTACAGACAAGCCAGCCCGAGCAAGGCGAAAATCTTGTATTCGTCTGTCCGCCGCCGGATGTAGGCGTGCATCCACAGCGCGTCGAGTTTCTTTGAGGCATAGCCCGAGAAAGCGAGGTCGAAGTCGCTTTTCCGTTTGGCCTCCTCGGAGCGATTGACCTTGAGCAAATCTTCGGCACCGTTCCGGAAGGCGGCGTAAAGGTTCTCGACCAGGACACTCTCGTCGAGGATCGTAAAATCTAACTTTGGGAACTCCTCTTGGGCTTCGTCCGTCCAGTCGCGGAACATCTGGAAGGCGGCCAAGGGTATCTTTTTTTCCAGTTCTGGGCTTAGCATAGTGGCTACGGGCTTGACGTTTCGGGCGAAATGCTTTGCAAGGGCCAAGGAAGCCGGAGCGAACTGCTTGCCGTCCGCGTTCCGTTCCGTGGCAATCGGATACAAGTTAGCCAGTTTTTCGAACGGATCATCCTCGTCCATGACATTTTGGCGCGGATTTTCTCCCCAAGCGGTTCCCCTAGGCCCCCCAAACCCGCCCGCTCACCCGCAAGCGCAGGCTTTTGCATTGACAGACAATGCCTTGCGGTTGCCCAGGGCAACCGCTCCCCCGCGGCTTCGAGCCAGAAAACGCGCCCCTGGACTTGCTTTTCCAAAATTTTGTCCGTAAATTTGACTTGGGCCCATCGCCTCCCGAACTTCCCCAAGCAGCCGATTCTAATTTTGATGGCCTGGCGCGGGCTTGTGGAGGTGGGCATTCGATTCGTACTTGCGCAAGGTTGTTTTGGGGTCGGAACTGAAGATGGTGGAAGCAATGACCTTGTCCTCAATCAAAAACAGACCAACAAACACTTGGATACAACAATCAATGAATATATTTTATTTTTGGATACAATGCAGTAAAAATTTTCTATAAAAATACAAAAGGAATGAAAGAGTTAGACCTTGGCAATTCAGATTTTAAAAGTATAATTGAGAACAACAACTACTTTGTTGATAAATCGTTATTGATAAAGGAAGTTATCAAAGCGCAAAAACAAGTAATTTTATTACCCCGTCCAAGAAGATTTGGAAAGACTTTAAATTTATCAATGCTAAAATATTTCTTTGATATTAACCAATCTCAAAATGAAAACTTATTTCTAAACCTTAATATTTGGCAAACAGAAAACGAAATAAAAGATAAGTATGCAAAATTTCCTGTTATCTTTTTAAGTTTCAAAGACGCAAAAGAGAAAACGTGGAATAAGTGTTATGAATTGATTGCCGCTGAATTATCTGATTTGTATAGAAGGCACATTTATCTACTTGCTGGCGACTTAATGTCAACAATTGAACAATCGGAATACAATGAAATAGTAGATAGATCTGCAAAAGAAACTGATTTTCAAAGGAGTATTAAAAAATTGAGCGAATATTTATTCCGCTTCCACAATCAAAAAGTTGTAATTCTTATTGATGAATACGATACACCAATTCAAGCAGGATACAATAGTTTTTACGAACAAGTAATTTCTTTTATGCGCAATTTATTAAGCGGTGCATTCAAAGATAACTCTTTTATTTACAAAGGTATAATAACAGGAATACTTCGTATTTCAAAAGAAAGCATCTTTACCGGACTCAACAATGTAACAGTTCATACTGTATTAAATGATGAGTTCTCAGACAAGTTTGGGTTTACGGAAATAGAGACAAAGAAAATTTTGCAAGATTTTAGTGTTCCGACAGATTACGAACTTATAAAAAAATGGTATAATGGTTATAGAATTGGTTCATTAACTGACATATACAATCCTTGGTCTATTTTAAATTATGCGATAAGCTACAACAGTGGATTTCAAACATTTTGGGCAAACACAAGCTCCGATGATCTGCTGAAGGAGCAATTGAAAGACAGAGATGAAAATTATACACGAGAGCAGTTGTTGAAACTAATCAATAATGAAGTTATTGAAAAAGATATTGATCTAAATTTTGTATTTCCTGATTTGGTAAAGAATAAAGAATTATTATGGTCATTGCTTACTTTTAGTGGATATTTAACATCCGTAAATAAAATCGGAAGGAAAACCTATCAATTGGCAATTCCAAATTATGAAGTTAAAACCGTGTTTCAAGATATAATAATGAATTGGTTAAATACAGATGTGAAAATAAAACAAACTTTATTGATAGAAACTACCAGAAAATTGATAAACAATGAGATTGATAAATTTGAAATAGGTTTTAAACGTATAATTGGAGACACGTTTAGTTATTTTGACACAAACGGAGAACCTGAAAATGTCTATCAATCTTATGTTCTTGGCTTACTTGCAACCATTGGTGATGATTATACAATCAAATCAAACAGAGAAAGCGGTGAAGGTAGATACGATATATTGCTAATTCCTCATGATAAAACAAAATACGGAGTAGTGATTGAAATTAAGCAAATATCGAAAGAAAAGGGAGAAAAAGATGAGAGCTTTAACAAAAGAATCAACAACAAAATACAAGAAGCAATTGCACAAATTGATAATAATGAATATTTCAAAGAACTAGTTGACAATAAAGTAGAAAAAATAATAAAACTACCGATTGTGTTTGCAGGCAAAGAACCCTATATAACATTGATAGATAAATAAATAGGGTTCTTCAACCTTTTTTGTGGAAACAGCATCCAAGAGCAAACAGAAGCCAGAAAATATGTTGAATTTCAATGCCTCGTCCGTGATCATCCACCCAATTCGTGCCATTTGCCTTCCCAATCCACAAAAAAGTTACAAGAATCCTTAATATGAGCATAACATCCAATTGACAAGCCAATTTTTATTTTTTGGGCTTGGCGCAGGCGCAACACAAGCCCCCAATAAAACAACTCAAACGCGTTTCCGTTAGCGACCAGCTTTAAAAACGACTCCAATAAAGAAAATGAAAGAATTTGGAAATATTGAAACGGAAAGAACGATAATGCGTAAACTAACAAAGGAAGACGCAAAAGATTTCTACACCTTAAATCTTGACGAAGAAGTACTAAAATACACAGGCGACAAACCTTTTGAGACCATACAGGCTTCTATTGATTTCTTAATCAACTATGATCAGTACGATAAATATGGCGTTGGACGACTTGCCGTTATTGACAAAGAAACCTCAAAATTCATTGGTTGGTGTGGACTAAAATATAGCCAGGACAAAAATGAATATGATATTGGATTTAGATTTTGCAGAAGCTACTGGAACAAAGGCTACGCAACTGAAACTTCAAAAAAGTGTCTTGCCTTTGGTTTTTATGAACTTGGAATTGAAAAAATAGTTGGACGAGCAATGAAAGAGAACATTGGTTCAATAAGAGTCCTTACAAAAATTGGTATGACATTTAAAGAAGACTTTGACTTTGAAGGACGTGAAGGAGTAATTTACGAACAAATAAAAATAAATAAAAAGCCGAACCACAAATCAGCAGTTTGGCAAAATGGCGGTTTCAGTGCTTTATAAGAAAAGAAAGTGATTCATCAAGGTTCGGGAATCTTTCGGAACTTAATTGCTGAAAATCCGTACATTTGCCAAACTTCAAAACGTTAGCAACAAAAAAAATAAACATATGAATATGAATAAAAAAATTTTAGCATTCGTTGCAATATCAATATCAATAGTATTGATGTTGTCAAGTTGTGATGAAACCGAATACAATCCCATCAGCAAGGATACCTATTTGAAACAACTTGCCGCAAGAAAGAACATAACGATTGGGTCCTTGTACAATTACAGTTATTCGCATTCAGGATACAGGGAGTACGATATTTACAACAAAGTCATAGCCGAAGAATTTGATATTTATGCTCTTGAATGGGAATTTGCTCCCGACGAATTGTGGACAGGAGAATACGAATACGACTTTACATATTTAGACAAGTCGCTAAAGTTTGCAAAAGACAATAACCTCAAAGTAAGAGGCACCCATTTGCTGTGGTATGCTCAGACCCCCGAATGGCTCAAAAATGGCAATTATTCTCCTTCGGAAGTCACTACTATGCTAAAAGAATACATCAACGCACTTTTTACTCACGTAAAAAACGAATATCCGGGTATTTTAACAGAAATTTCAGTAGCAAATGAAACGCTTATTGATAGCGAAACAGCAGGAAATTACGGCTTTTTGCGTGATTGCATTTGGGTTGAAAAATTAGGTGAATATTATATCGACAGTGCTTTTGTTTGGGTTCACAATGTTTATCCCGAAGGAAAACTAATTTTGAATGAATACGGAAATGAATTGAAAGGCGATGTTAAAGCACAAAAATTTTTGGAATTAGCAACACGACTTAAAAACTCCGGCATTCCAATTCATGCAGTAGGATTGCAATGTCATTTCACAATAGATAAGACAGATATTTATGATGAGCCTTTTGACCAAACAAAATTTGAACAAGCAATTGCCGATTACCAGAACTTAGGATTAGAAATAATTATAACCGAATTAGACATTAGAATTAATGATGACCAAAAAGGTAAAACAGATGCAAAACTCAATGAACAAGCCGAAGTTTATCGTCAAATTTTTGAAACCTGCTTAAAATTTTCGTTAGTTAAAAATATAACCTTGTGGGGATTTAACGATGATCTATCTTACTTGAACGGTAGTGCAGAATGGCTTCCTCAAAAAAGAGATTGGGGTTTGATTTTTGATGCAGATTTCAATCCAAAACCAGCATACTTTTCAATAACAGATGAATTAGAATAAGAAACTGTTTAAATTTCAGATTCTGTTAAGCATCAGCTTAAGCATTCCCATTTGAGTCAGAAACAAACAAATATATGCGATAGTTGCGGTTTTTTGTAGTAGATTGAATCATTGTTCATGAAAAGGCCATTTGTGCAAATCAAAACAAAAGACTTTAAAATCAACAACATACGCATGTCTTTTTCATCGACACCAATTTTTAAAACAAAAAGTTATGAAAGCCTCAGAAACAAACTTTTCAATCAACAAATGGTACGAGGAAAAATCCTTGTTGGAATTTCATTGGATAAACCAAGAAAGCCAAACAATGAAATTAAGTGATTTTGAAGAAGCCCTTCTAAATTACGTGGATTTGGTTAAAAAGTATCAACCCAGTAGCGTATTGGTAAATGCGGAAACACTCAGTTTCGCTATTGTTCCAGAAGTGCAGCATTGGGTTGATCAAAGCATCAATGCAGTCACAAACATGATCGTCAAAAAAATGGCTGTGATTTTACCCCAAACATTGATAGAACAACTATCAATAGAACAGGTCCTGGACGAGAAAGAGGCCAAGAAATTCGCAAGCAATTTTTTTAGTGACTACCAAGAAGCAATCCATTGGCTTATCCCATAGCAAATAAAAACCTGCTGCCAAAATTAACTTGGTTAAGGACGTGCTAATGCGCTAATTCTTTACTTTTTAAACGCTACCAATTTGTGCGTTGGGCGAGGGAGGTGCTTTCAATCTCGCCCTTCGCATAGGTTTTTCGTCATTTGCTGTCACCGGAGCCGAATTGTTGATAAAGCAAACAATTCTTGAGAACATGTGAAGCCCAGTTGCTTTCAAACGTGCTGGGAAATGCTTTTGATGATTGTAGGAAGCGGAGCAAATCCAAAGAAGCCCCCCCCCAAGGGTGAAATCGTCCCCATCGGCAGGAAGCGACTGGCAATGCCACCCCTTCGGGGTTCTCTTCTTTGGCCAGGCTTCGCTTTCTACCATCATGGCCCCCCTTCGGGGTTGGGCGAGTCTTCAAGCCAATCCATCACCTTTGAACGCAAATTGGTACAATGCCAGCTTGCGTTCGGATATTGTCACCTTTGAAAGCAACTTGCTATTGCTGTTTGTCCATCAAAAGTATCAGTCGAAGTTGATCGGAATGAAAGGTCATCAAAATGGTTTGGCCCGATGGAAACAAAAGCAATGTCCACAACACCGAAAAGAGAAAGCGGCAACGGTTCGCCGAGGTCTGCTGCCACTGCGTGTTTCTTCGGACTGGCAAGCCCGCCACAACGCGGCGCCGCTTGCGCCTGCTTGTCGTCGGCAAAGCGATTGGCGCTGAGAACCAGGCTGTTCCTTTCGTGCGGAATCAGGAATGGGCTTGGCACAAAAAGCCAGCATCAAAAAAAATGCTAATTTGGAAGTCTGATAGCCAGTGCATTAGATTGTTCAACAATGGTCTCCTCGGCTCGTCAGTCATCAATCATCCCTAAAGATGGAAAAGAAGATAAAGTATGCGAGGAGCCTGGGCGTCAAGTTGCTGCGGCTGATGTTGCTGGTGGGCTTGCTCGTAGGCGGCGCGGGCCATTCATGGTCGCAGACAATGCTTCCGGGACCCGAAATTGCGCGGGCCTGGAGCCAGCGGGCCGACAGCCTGCCGGGGCAATGGACGCACCTTCAGTTGGGGCAGACGCGGGCGCGGGTGGGCGACAGCCTGCTGTTCTCGGCCTTCCTGACGCAGGGGCCCCAGGGGCGGCTCGACACCGCGGACAGCCAGCCGATCTACGTGGAGCTGGTCAACGCCCAGGGGCTCGTCTCGCTGGTGCTGGTGGTCGAAAGCCAGCGGGGCCGGGGCCACGGTGCCCTGCCCCTGCCCGACAGCCTGCCGGCGGGGCCCTACCTGCTCCGGGCCTACACCCACGCCATGCGGGGCTACCCGGACGGGCTGATGTTCCGCCAGGAAATCGAGCTGGAAAACCCGGGCGGGCCGCCGCTCTACTACCATCCGGACGCGCACCGGCGGCTGGCCCAGGCCACGCGGCATCCCGAGAGGCCCCACTGGCAGGTCCGCTGGCTCTGCCCTCCGGTGGCGGGCCTGCCCAACCAACTGGGCCTGCGCATGACCGACGCCTGGGGACGCCCCTTGGCCGGAAGGGCGGTCGAGCTGCTCGATGGGCGCGAAGTCTTGGCCCAGGCCCTGACCGACGCGATGGGCTATGCCCTCGTGGAAATGGAAGAGATGCCCGCGGCCCGGCGCGTCGAGGCGCGGGACGAGCGCTCGGGGCAGGGCTGGAAAGGCCCTAAGACTGACGGACTGGGATGGGTATGGCGGGCCGAGCTGGAGCAGGGCCTGCTGCGGTTGGAGCTCCGCACGAACCTGCCCGGCAAGACCCTGGGCGGCTGGATTTTGCAGCACCAGGGCCAGATTCTCGCCAGCAGGCGCATGGAGTTGGCGGACGGCCTCGGCCGGGCAGAATTGTCGCTTGACAGCCTCCCCGCGGGGCTTTGCCAGGTGGCCTTCTTCGACTCCGAGGGCGCCTACCTGGGCCAAAGGATGATCTGGGTGGAGCGGCAGGAGGCCCGCCTGGAGGCCCGCCGCGACGGAAGCCGCCTGGAGCTGCTGCTCGAGGACGCGGAGGGCAGGCCGCTGGCGGGCAGCCTCACGCTGATGCTGCTGCGCGACACGAGCGGCCGCGGCCCGGACATCCGCGAGGGCCTGGGCATGGTCGGGCCGCTGGGGCAGGCCTTGCCAGGCCCAGACGCTGCGGCGATCAACCGCCAGCTCGCCCTGCACGACTGGCCGCCGCTCGACTGGGAGCAGATGGACAAGGGGCGGCCGGCGCCGG
>JFJP01037413.1_pt1 | contig 29066 bp, 26 predicted proteins | sample 431651 | NCBI WGS metagenome assembly JFJP01 (sample SAMN02602958, study PRJNA72255) | Microbial mat metagenome, whole genome shotgun sequencing project. | biome: fresh water; feature: sink hole; material: water; isolation source: purple microbial (photo- and chemosynthetic) mats found in... | reverse complement strand
CAGTTAGCAAATCCATTCTCGAAAAGAAGGGATTCGTTCAAAAGCGAATCTAAAAACGGGGTGTACGTTTTCTTCCCGCTTAATGCTCCAATAAATTCGTGCGAAAAACTTTCCAGGATAATAATCATTACATTCTCCCGGGTTTCGGAACTTTTTGGATATTGCCGGATGGGGCTAAATATCTTTTTGCATGTATCGGGCGAGAAATATTCGCGTTTGGTTAATTCTCTCTCTTTTATTGTATGCAGAATTGTAAAAGGAGTATTTAATAAAAGTGGGATATTTTGAGATTTAGTATAACGAGCCGCAGAAATTACGCGAATTGGTTTCATGGCAAATCCCCTGGCAGTCATAAAAAGCAATCCGGTCATTAACACCATAATCAAGCCATTCAAAAGATAATTTTTGATCGTAAAATCGTATTTCGAAAGATTCAATTTATATGTTAGTCTAACTCCTGAAAAAACAACAACAGCCCACAAAACAAGTATATACCAGAAATCGCGGAAAAATTGAGGGAGCAGCGTAGCAACGTCGTCGCTCATGGAGATGAATTTAAAAATACTGAAATTAGAGCGCTTACTGGAGTATTTAAAATATTCGATATCCACAAAATTGCTCAGCAATAATAGTCCATTAATAAACCAAAAAGCAATAAGCAAACTCCGCTGATAGATTTTTGTTTGCGAAAAGGCAAACGGCAATAAATATAAAACGATAAAAAGCAAATTATACTGAATAATGGCGGCATAATCAAACCGAATCCCAAAGAAAAACACTTTAATAATTTCCCAACCGGTTGATCCGGCAAAATAGGAAGAATTAAAAACATAAAAAATGAACCGGCTTATACTGAATAGTAATAAAACAATGCCTAACTTTTTCAGTAGCGCTATTATTTGAAATAAATACCTGTGATTCGTTTTCATTATATGAATTAAACTGGTACCAAAAGTAGGAGATTTTTCAGTTTTTTGAGGCAATATTTATTTCCGAAAGGTCTTTAGGATTGTAAACAAGCTGTTCTGTAGGATGTTCATCGTCAAGATAACGATCAATATAGTTGTGAGCAAGGTAGATTAAAGGAGTTAAAACAATTGCCAGAATAATTTTATACAAATATTGAACGACCCCAACTGCGAGAACCTGACTAAAAGTCCAATTCCCCAGTATATAAAATGCGATGAAAAGGATAATAAAACTATCGAACAGCTGAGAAATAATGGTGGAGCCTGTTGCTCTTAGCCAGAGTTTTTTATGACCGGTAATTTTTTTAAGGTATTGAAATGCATATGCATCTATCAATTGGCTAAACAAAAATGCTGTTAACGAGCCAATTATAATCCCACCGCTCTGCATGAAAATTGTTTGGTAGGCAAAGTTTACATCAAATGGTTTTCCTGAAGGATCCTGGTTATTAAGTTCTAACCAAAAATCGGCGCCAGGCAATGCTGTGCCAATAAAAATAAATATAAATCCGAATAAGATTATTCCTGCCGTGAAAAAACTTATTTTTCGAACTCCCTTACGCCCAAAGTATTCATTTATAAGGTCGGAAATAATAAATACCAATGGCCAAATGAGTATACCAACACTCATGTTAAAATCAATTGTAAGAGAAAAAGGCGCAGAAACTTGTATCGGAGATATGTTGAACAATTTACCCAACGAAAATATTTTCATTCCTAACAATTCGGCAACCATGGCATTGCCAATAACAAACCCGGAAAGGATCCAATAGAGGTTGCTAAGTTTGGATGTTTCACTCTGATTCATGCTCAATAAACAGGCAGTTAAAATTAATGTTCAGCGCTTATTAATTTGGAACTTAAATATTACTTTATCCTCAGTTAGCCTTATTTCTAAGAGTGAACGAAAAGCTGGTGCCATCGCCCGGAATACTTTCCACCCAAATTTCGCCCCCATTTTTTTTAACCATTTCCTGGCATAGTAGTAATCCTAAACCTGTTCCCTTTTCGCCGTCAGTCCCAATACTTGAAAACTGCTCGTCGATCTTAAAAATTTTGGCAATATTGCTTTCAGAGATTCCAATTCCATTGTCTTTAACCGTTATTATTATATAGTTATCGTCCATTTCAGCAAGAATTTCGATTTTCCCTCCCTTCGGAGTAAATTTAACTGCATTTGATACCAGGTTCCTGAAAATTGTCTGAACCATCTCCATATCGGCATAAACCTGAATATCCGAAGAAATATTATTATGCAGACGTATCTCTTTGCTTTGCAGTGAAGCCTGAAAAAGTATGCTCACGGAGTTTACAATTTCATGCAGGCAAAAATTCGTCATATTAAATTCTACTCTATTTATTTGAAAACCTGCCCATAATAATAAGTTCTCCAATAATTCCGAAAGGCTCTTGGAGGTGTTATGAATAACCGAAAGGTACTCGACCAATTCTGGCTTGCTAAGCGTTTCAATATTATGCACAAGCTGATCGCTAAATACGGCTAAAGCAGAAACAGGACTGCGTAAATCGTGCGCCAAAATAGAAAAAAAACGATCCTTGGAAGCGTTTAACTCGTCAAGCTTTTTTCGACTATCTTCCAAGTCATTAATTAGCTTTTGACTTTTCATTAAATCTGCATGTCTGGCTATAGCAATGATAATAGCCCGGTCGATTTCATCTGATTTTGGAGGCTTGGTTAAGTAAGCTCCAATACCCACCTGACTTGCTTTCTCAATAAGATCTTGCGACTCGTGTGCAGTAATAATTACAATTGGCGTAGGACACTGCTCAAAGATTAAACGAGCGGCTTCAATGCCATCCATTTTTGGCATTTTAATATCCATTAACACAACATCTGGCTTTAACAATGCAGTTAATTCCAGCGCTTTTAGCCCATTTGGAGCTATACCGCTTAAAATATATCCCGAAACCTTCAATGAACGCGATATTTCTTCAGCAATCAGAAAATCGTCTTCCGCAATTAATACTTTAATTTGACCTTTATCCATCTATATTGATTTCCAGCTTTAAACTTAATAACAATTAAAAATACTAATAATTAAAGAAGGTTAAGTAGAAGGAACTAAAATTCGAATGTGGAATTATTTATTCAAAACATTAGATCAATGCCCATGTTAAAAGAATAAGGCTGAAACTAGTTCAATATATATTATACTGGAAAGAATAAATCCCCATTTTAAATATATCCTTCTTCCATTCGCTTTAAACGTAATTTTTGATTCGAATGAAAACGCCATATACCGTATCCAATAATTAAAAGTATAGGCAATGCGAAATTAAAAATTTTGAGAAACAGTTTAACAGAATCGCTAATCTTGTCGAGAGGACGAGCAGTAACTCCTTTTGTGCGTAATTCTATTAATCCTGTATCGTCACTAAGCCAGTCAATTGCATTCATAAAGAAGTTGACATTATCGGGATTTAAAGGTTGTGCCTTTTCGCCCTCACCATTCACTGCTAAATCTCCATCCCCTATAACAATCATTTTATTTGCTTTAGAACCTCCAAAATTACCTTGTAAAGCAGCAGCAACAACCAGGTTTTTCGAAGAAAAATCTTCTTCTTTCCATTCCCTGTTTAAATCAAAGGTAACCGGCAAGGCTTGTTCAGCTGATTTATCGGAAGTTATTACCAATGGCATAAAGAGTTTTGAAGAATCGCCTTTATATGAAACCGAACTTGCAAAGCTCAGAATTATAGCTTCGAGGCCCTCTGTGACCGGATGCTTTCCAAAAGTTTTTAATACCGGGAAATAAGGAAATTGGAGCTGACGCGGAAAGGAAAAACCCATATCCTCAACCTGAACTTCCACAACACCACAAACGGCATCGACAATAAAACTTTCGTTAATCAGAATTCCTTTCTTCTCCATCCACTTTTCAAAACCCGTATTTACTGCTATTCCTCTATTTTGGGATAATTCACCTTCTACCCTGTTCAAGGCTATTAATAGATTGCCTCCTTCGCTTAAATAGCGATCGAACTGATTTAAATGATTTTCGGATACGGAATCCTTTGGGGCAACAACCACTAATGTTTTATATTTACTCAGAAAATAAGTAGTATCGTTCAAATAAACCGGATCGACCTCATACATAATGTTTAACGCTCCATACACCTGCTGAAGTGCGCTTAAAGAAGGCTCGCCATGCCCCTGAATAAACCCGATCAATTGCTTGTTGACAATCGAAATTTTTTTAATCGCTGTAGATAAAGCATATTCCATTGCAGCACCAGGCTGAATTATAGGGATAACTTCGGTTTGAGCTCCATATTGAACTGTTGCTCCAAGATAGGCTTTCTGCTGTTTTACCTGATCTTTTTCACGAGAACCAACCATTACCGGCTGTATTCCAGCCTGCTGTGCCTTTTTCTCTATATCCTCCTTGCCGGTAGGATCTATAAATTCGAAATTTATTTTTTTAGTTGAAATAGTAGAATACTCAGTTAATAAAGCTTTAAAATCATTCCGCGCCTTCGTGAGTTCGGGAGGAACTTCTTTTGAAAAATAAGCAGTTATTGTTACTGGTTCTTTTAGCGATTTGAGAAGAGTTTTGGTCGACTTACTTAATGTATAAGCTTTATCAGAAGTAAAATCTAATCTAATAGAGAAATTCTCAAAAATTAAATTTACAAGGATAGTTAACCCTATAACAAATATAAATCTATATATTAATGACTTACTACTTCTCATAAAATTTAAATTAATCTATTAACTTTCTTTTAGCCATAATTGCTTCCGAAGCAAAAAGCCCTAAAAAGGTGAGCGAAAAGAAAAATATAAGGTCTTTTGTATCAATTACTCCCCTGGCCATAGATTCGTAATGATCCTTAACACTCAGGTAACTAAATATTTCTCCCGTGATGCCTTTGAAACCGGATGCCATAGCCGAGAAAATAAAATGGAAGAAAATTCCAATAAAAAGGGCTACTAATAAACCTACAATTTGATTATTAGACAATGCACTGGTAAATAAACCGATACCCAAATAAACCGAACTAACCAGCAACAATGCAAGATAACCGCACCAAACAGCACCAAGGTCTATTTTCCCAAGGGAGGCAATAGTTAAATAATAAGGAATTGTTAGTGCCAAGGTAATAGCAATTAAAACAAGCCCCTATAAAAATTTACCTAATATAACCTGGTAGTCTGTCACTGATTTTGTAAGTAATAACTCTATTGTTCCTGCTCGTTTCTCTTCGGCCAACATACCCATGGTAATAGCAGGAACAAAGAAAAAAAGGGTCCAATAAGATACTGCAAAAAAAACGCTCATGCTTGCTTGCCCCACCAAAAAAACATCTGATCCGAAAAGCCAGGTAAAAAGACCAGTAAATGCAAGAAAAAGTATTACGATCAAATAAGCAGTCAGCGAATTGAAAAAAGCATTTAACTCCCGTTTTGCAATTATCCAAACTTTCTTCATAATTGACTTTCTAATTATTCAAATTGTACCATTAATTGATTGTTAACTCGCGAAAAATATCTTCCAGCTTAGTTTCCACCACTGTTACTTCAGTTAGAACCCAGTTTTTCTCTTTGCATAATTGAAATATGGGTCTGCGGGAAGAGAACTCTGGTTTACTCTGAATTTCAAAATCACCAGAATCTGGTTCGATTCGTAGGACAACCTCCACGGAATTTAATTCTTTTAAAGCAATAAAAATATCATTGACATTTCCGTCCTCAACCGTGATTTTAAGAATTTCGCGGCCCTGAGCCTGCTTTCTCAGTTGCTCCGGAGAACCATCTGCCACAATTTTCCCCTTATTTATTATCATAATCCTGTCGCAGGTAGCTTCCACCTCTGCCAAAATATGAGAACTCAAAATAACTGTTTTTTCTTTTCCTATTCTCTTAATAAGTTCCCGAATCTCGACTATTTGATTTGGATCCAGGCCAGTAGTAGGTTCATCCAGAATAAGTACTTCAGGGTCGTGAATTAGGGCCTGAGCCAGACCAACACGTTGCTTGTATCCTTTCGAAAGCTCATTAATTTTTTTGTGCTTTTCAACCTCCAAGCCACACACCCGAATCATCTTATGCAATCTGTCTTTTATACTTTCCTTCGGAACATCCTGTAATTCAGCACAAAAAATCAGATAGTCGAGTACAGGCATTTCACCATACAAGGGATTTGTTTCAGGAAGATAGCCTATATGCTTTTTTATTTTTTCAGGATTTTCGAGAACAGAATATTCGCCAACATGAATTGTTCCGGCAGAAGGCGATAAATAAGAGGTTATCGCTTTCATAGTTGTAGATTTTCCGGCACCATTTGGGCCAAGGAATCCAAGAATCTCGCCTGTTTTTACCTCAAACGAAATATCATCTACTGCTTTTTCCAATCCATAGTTTTTTGAGAAATTCTTAACTACTATGTTCATAATTGATTAAGAATAAATTAAGACATCAAATTTAGCGATCAATTAGTCTAATGAAAGTTAAGAAATGTTAAATTGCAAAATCAGCCTTTTTGTCACTATTTAATAACAATTAGTGTCACTATGTCTGCTTTTTTGATTTGGCACATAACTTGAAATTTGATAGACGTAATTAAATCCAAACGTTTAACTTAAAATAGGAGGAAACAAATTATGTTACCAATGACAAGAAGCAACTGGCCCAGCCTGGTAGACGAATTCCTCGGAAAGGATTTACTGGGCAACTTTTTCGATGGTTATACCGGAGTTAACATGCCGGCTGTAAACATTGTGGAAGGAAAAGAAGATTTTAGGATTGAAGTGGCTGCACCGGGGTTGGACAAGAAAGATTTCAGGATTGACCTCAACAACAACGTTCTGACCATATCGTCCGAAAAAGAAAACAATAACGAAGAAAAGAATGAAAGGTATATGCGCAGAGAGTTCAGTTATACCTCTTTTAAACGTTCATTTTCACTTCCCGAAACAGCAAACCTTGAAAAAGTAGTAGCTAACCATAAGGACGGAATTCTTCAGATAAGCGTTCCTAAAAAAGAAGAAGCAAAAGTGAAACCTCCACGGCAAATTGCTATTGGATAAAGCTATCTGATAAAAGTTAAATTAACCCGGGCTATAATGAATAACCCGGGTTAATTTTTAACCGCATTATTAACAGGGCGGCAATTGTGCTACCTCCAGCTGAAAACCATAACATAGCTTCGGGAGAAAAAGAGTACCAGATTATTCCTCCTAATGATGAAGCCAGTAATGCACAAATGCTCGAAAAACTGGAATAAAACCCGATGGCAGTAGCAACATGTTCCTTTTGTGCAATGTTGGTAATTAAAGCTTTTGATACCCCTTCGGTTGCCGAGGCATATAATGCATAAAGTCCAAAGAGCAATCCAAATATAATCCAGGAGTTAGCCAAAGGCATTGTTCCATAAACAACTGCAAATATCAAAAACCCAAAAGCTATAATCCTTTTTAATCCCAACTTGTCAGCTATAATTCCAACCGGCAAACTCATTGCAGCATATACTAAATTATAGAAAATATAAAAGCTAATCATTTGCGTATCGCTAAAGCCTTTATATTTAAGGTAAAGTAACAGAAAAGCGTCGGTGCTGTTAAAAACAGTAAACAGTAACAGAGGCACCACCATTTTTTTATAAGCAGAAGGAGCAATTTTCCAATATCCAAGATAACTGAAAAAAGATTTTGAAGCTCTTTGATCTGAATGCTTATTTTGCTTCCGATCTTTAAGTAAAAACGTAAGAGATATGGCTATTATGCCAGGAAGAAATGCGATAATAAAGAGCCAGGTATAATTTCCCGGATATTTCCATAAAAACAATAAAGCCAGAATCGGACCAATTGCAGCTCCCAAGGTATCCATAGCCCGATGAAGGCCGAAAACTTTTCCCTTGTTCTCAGCGGTGCTTTCGTCCGATAAAAGAGCATCCCTTGCACTGGTGCGAATTCCTTTCCCCAGACGGTCAATTGTTCTGGCAATAAATATCCACCAGGGAAATACGAATAACGCCATCATAGGCTTAGAAACAGCGCTCATTAAATAACCGGTTCGAATAAAAGGAACACGCTTTTGCACTTTATCCGATAAATTTCCAAAATATCCTTTCGAAATTCCGGCAGTAGCCTCGGCAACCCCTTCGAGAATACCAATGAGCACCACCGAAAAACCAATAGATTTAAGAAAAACAGGCATGATTGGGTAGAGCATTTCGCTGGCAATATCTGTAAAGAGGCTTACAAACGATACTATCCAAACCGCTCGGGTAAATATTTTCCGATCCATAAAGTATCTATTATTTTACAGTAGAATCAAAGTTAAAATTTTATTTTTGCTGAACTTAATAAACAACCTTCAAATGATAAAACGCTGGATAATTAGTGTTTGGAAATATTTACGATGGCTTATTCTAGGGTTTTTTGTATTTACTTTTTGTGGGGTGGTTACATTTGCCATTTTCAGGCCACCTTCAACTTTTCTTATGATGAAAAGAGCAGGTGAACAAATTACTGGCGATAAAGAAGTTCGGATTATTCACAAATGGGTTTCCATTAAAAACATTTCCCCCAATTTGGTACTTGCGGCTATTGCGGCAGAAGACAACAATTTTGTTTCTCATTTCGGTATTGATTTCGATGCCATTAAAAAAGCCCAGAAATACAACGAGCGAAAAAAAGGGAAAAAGATTCGCGGAGCAAGTACTATTACCCAGCAAACATGTAAAAATGTTTTTTTATGGCCATCGAGATCCTATATTCGGAAAGGACTTGAAGTTTACTTTACGTTTTTGGTGGAAACTGTTTGGACTAAAAAGCGAATTATTGAGGTATACCTGAACATGATAGAAATGGGCGATGGAATTTATGGAGCAGAAGCTGCTGCGCGGACGTATTTTCATAAACCCGCTAAAAATCTTACAAAAAGAGAAGCCGCTTTAATTGTAGCAGCATTCCCAAACCCCCGCAAATATAATCCAGGTAAGCCTTCCCCTTATTTATTAAGGAAGCAGCAAAAAATACTTTTACTGATGAAACACATCGAAAAAGTTAATCTTTAACACGTTCACAAGTTCACTAAACCGCTAAACCGAATTTTTAACATATATTAACCTTCCAAAAAGGATTATTTCCTTATTTTTGTTGGAAACGTAAATAAAGGAATCTTGAGATCGCATAACCTGCTGAAATTTACATTCTTTTTATTGTTTCTGGTTATTCTATTCAAGTTTCAGAATAATAACGGTTTATATTTGCATGCCCACAAATCAATAGATGGTTATTACACTATCCATTTTCATTCAGTCGCAACCGACACCTCAAATCAAAATCCTCAATCGAAGCCTCCGCAGAACTCAAAAGATATTGTCCGATTAGAATTATTTGCCTTATTTCTATCTTTAAATAACCCTATTACCTATTCTTTCAGCATTTTTCAGTTCCCGGCTATCAAAGTTGCGCTTAAAAAAATTAATCCATCATCTATTGCCTGCATTTCACTGTCTAAAAACCGCGCCCCTCCTATTTCATATGGTTGTTAAGTAATTTACATTATCTTATACTACTTATTTACTACACCCATACATTACTTCCAATGAAATATATTTACATACTTGCTATTTTTGCAATATTTTGTATCACACCACAAAAAATTTATTCTCAGGAACTCCCTGATAGTCTTGAAATTATTGAAGATATTGAAGACCTCGAGGCAGAAGATGGAAATTTAAACTGCAACGATTCTTCAGCTATCCAATTTACTGCTTTCGACACCACAAAAGTTCCGGAGGCAGCATTATACGGTTGCTGGAGCCATACCCATGTTAACCCTTACGATACCGACCTGGTTAAAAAACCCGACACAACATTTATTAATTTGAAAGGCTATGTGCATCCTCGTAAAAATTATCTGACCTCCGATTTTGGCTTTCGACGTTGGCGTCATCACTATGGAGTCGATTTAAAAGTGAATATGGGCGATTCGATTTTGTGCTCATTTGATGGAATGGTGCGTATTTGTAAGTATAGCAGATCGTATGGAAACTATATAGTAGTAAGACATCATAATGGATTAGAAACTATATATGCACATTTATCCAGGTCGTATGTTAATTTAAACCAGGAAGTTAAAGCTGGCGAATTACTGGGACTAGGTGGAAATACAGGCCGCTCAACCGGACCACATCTCCATTACGAAGTGCGCTATCTTGGGCAATGTATAAATCCGCATGATATCATCGATTTTGATACATATCAGCTTAAAAGTGATTCATTGATGCTAGCTGCCACACATTATGCCTATTTAGCTGAAATTCGTAAAATCCGCTATCATATTGTTCGCAGAGGAGATACGTTAGGGCACATTGCCATGCGCTATGGGGTGCCGGTATCTAAACTCTGCAAATTAAACAGGATGAAAAAAACCAAGATGCTTCGTATTGGACAACGAATAAGATATACCTAATATATAGGCTATAGATCGAAAAAGAGCGAATGGTAGAATCCTTCTCCAACAATTTTACCATTTGCTCAACTTCAATAATCCTTTTTTAAAATGCCCTGACGAAATAGAATGTTCTCAGGCAATGTATTGGGCAAATGCATAATATATGCTAATTTTATTTTTAGTTAAATACGGTTAATCCGATTCCCAATGCTGAAAACCTCTTCTTTTATCTCTTCTATTAAATTATCAATTTTCAACTATGCAGTATTAATAACGCTGCCAATACAATTTCTGCTTTCGGATATTAATGGGCAGGAAAAACTAGCAAAAGTTCTAAGTCTTGATGAGGCAGTGAAAATAGCTTTAACCAACCATCCTTTCGCAAAAAACTCCGAATTAAGGATACAATCTGTTCAGGCAAATAAATCGGGAGGGTTGCAATTGGCTCCAACGCAATTTTCATTCGAATATGGACAAACACACTCCGAATTGAGTGATCATCGTTTTATAGCCTCTCAAAATTTAGGCTCCATATTAACCCATATTCAGCGGGAGAAATATTATCAAAACCAACTCACTATTGCCCAAAACAATCAGCAATTGACATTGAAACAGCTATCTGCTGCTGTTAAGGAAGCATATTTCGTTTGGGTTTATCAATTTGCCTCTATCAAACTGGTGAAGGAAGAAACCGATTTGTACGATGAATTCCTGCGTATTGCCAATCTTCACTTTGAACTCGGAGAAAGCGATCTTTTGGAAAAAACCATGGCGGAAACCCAATATGCAAAAAGTCAAAAAAATCTGTTTCTAGCCGAAGAATCTTTAAAAATTATTACCAACAAGCTTAATCGGGCAATTTTCTCAGAAGAAAACTATATTCCGGCACAAACAGAGCTAGAGCTTTATGCCATCAATTTTCAAAATACCCATGGGGATAAATTTTATCCCTATACTTTTAAAGAACATTTTGAACAGCAAGTGAATGCAAAAAACATTGAACTGGCGATGGAACGGTCGCGGCTATTCCCCGAAATTAGTGCCGGTTATTTTAACCAAAAAATAACCCCGCTACATAACCTGCAAGGATTTCAGGTAGGGATTGCAGTGCCGCTTTGGTATTTCCCAGCTAAAGCCAGAATTAAAGAAGCTGCCATAAATAGGGAAATTGCTATGAATGAAGCTTCTGTTCAAACATACGAATTGGAGCAAACCATTGACGACTTGAAAATTAAACTCGACCAGGAATTTGTAAATTACTCCTATTATCACGAAAACGCATTAAAACAGGCTGATCTGATAATAAAAACTGCCGTTACAAAATTCAAAAAAGAAGAAATCGAATATTCTCAGTATGTTCAATCGATAACTGAAGCCTTAAAAATTAAGTCGGAATTTTTAGATTGTATCCTTAAATATAACCTGTTAGCAGTGGAATTAGAATATTACCTGAATTAAATATAAAAAAGGTTTTAGCGAATATATGGGTTTATGAAGGACTTCAATATCCTTATGTAATCTTACATTGCCGAAAATCCAGGATAGTGCATAACTATTTTTACTAATACTATCCAGTTTTAGTATCTCGAATTATATACTTTCACATAGCCTTACTTATTAATTCTATAACCTATTCCTAAAATCAATGGATTATCGATCTCCTTTACAAGGCTATCATCATTAATCCTATTTATCATTCCTATGTTTAATCGGGTAAAAATGCTAATCCTAGTGAAGTCATATCCAATAATTACAGGAATTGAAAATGTAACTTTCTTATAACCATAAATATAATATTCATTCCTAGTTTTTGCCCCCGGCAAATTAAGTTTAGCATCAAATTTAAGTGAGGATTTTAACAAAATATTACCAGATAACCCACCTCCTAAATAAAACCCTTTTATTATTTTAATTGTTCCTATCAAATTTATAGCAACACCTTGATTAATAATACTCATTTCTGGCTTACCAAGAGGATTTCCCAATTCATCCAATAAATATTGATTTACCTTGTTTCTGATTTTTAAATATTCTATAAAACATAACAAATTAATGTGATTATTATTTGTCTTTATATACCCTCCAATATTATAAGATACAGCAGGTTTAAGGTTAACTTCATCTTGAATCTCATAATCACTGCTTAAAGAAATGAAGTTTATATTGCCCCCAACAAAAGCCCCATATTTAAATTTTTGGGCATTAATCACAGGAGATACAACTAAAGTGCAAAAAAATATTAAAATTATAAGTAACCTTCTCATTATTAAAGCTTAATTAAATAAGTTCTAAACACAGTTTTGTTCATTAATACTTCACAATAGTAAGTTCCAGACTTTTCTTTACTAAAATCTATCATAACAACCCCATATTGCTTAATAATGAATTTTTTCTTATCACCATTATCATTTCTAAACATTACCTGAGCGCTATCCTGACCACTTATCCATAGTTCAAGCCAGTTGGAAAAAGGATTTGGATAAATATTAACCGATAAATCTTTATTATTACCTAACCCTGATTTCAAAGACTTAAGGTTAATATCCAATTCTCTAGTTTGCTCATTTTGTTCTTTAGAGCAAGAGAAAAGTATAAAAAACATTAATGAAATTAATAACACTCTTTTCATTTATTATTATATTGGTTTGTATGTGTGTTTCTCAGCCGTTTTGCATGAACTCTAACATAAAAATAACTACTTACAAATTTTTATCAGATCAAATTAAGAACCCTAAACAAACTCTCTCCCATTATTAAATCAGCAGGATGGGTGATTTTTATATTTTCCTTGTTCCCCAAGGTAAGATGGATTTCGTTGCTTGAACTTTCAAATACCGATGCGTCATCGGTAAATGCAGGATTAAACGATTGTTGATATGCTTGTTTAAGTAAGTTAATTTCGAAAACCTGCGGTGTTTGAACTAACCTCAACTTTGAGCGATCGATTATTTTACTACGGTTATCCTCTAGAACCCTTACCGTTTCCACTACTTCAATTACCGGTATAGCGCTGGAGTACTTGGCTGCTTCGGTGTAACACCGAACGATGGTTTCTTTACTAACCAAAGGCCTTACTCCATCGTGGATTCCAACCAATCCTTCCCCGCTAATCAATTCCAATCCGTTTTTTACCGAATGGAACCGCGTTTCGCCTCCAAAAGCTAACTGATGATGTACCTTAAAATTATATTGTGAACAAAGACTCTCCCAATAACTAACCAGACCTTCGGGCAAAACTATAATAATTTCGATATTTTCATAGGCAGTTTTAAAAGCCACCATCGTATGCATTAAAACCGGCAATCCGCAAAACTCAATAAATTGCTTGGGTATTTCGCTCCCCATGCGATTTCCGGAGCCACCTGCCACAATTATTACATATTTTTTTAGGGTTTCCACTTCGAACAAAATAAATTTTCAGACCTTTACAAATATCGAATTTTAAACGGAATTATTTATGCTAACGGATGTTGTTTCATTTTTAGCCACTCTAAAAGAGAATAATACCAAAGAATGGTTTGATGCGAACCGCGATTGGTATCAAAAATCGAAAAAAAACTTTGAAACCTTTGTCACCAAATTAATTCAAAAAGTGCAGGTTTTAGATAGTGAAATCGGTACGCCGGAAGCCAAGGATTGTATTTTTCGAATCTTTCGCGATGTCCGTTTTTCGCACGATAAAACCCCTTATAAAAGTAATATGGGGGCATTTTTTGCGAAAGGGGGCAGAAAGAGCAAGTATGGTGGTTACTATTTTCACCTGGAACCAGGAAGTACTATGCTGGCCGGGGGAATTTGGATGCCCGAAGCAGATATATTAAAAGCAATTCGTAGCGAAATATATGGTTACCCCGAAGATTTTAAAGAGATTATTACCAGCAAGAAATTTATCCACCATTTTAAAGAGTTAGATACCGATGGAGGCCTTTTACGTTCTGCTCCCAAGGACTTTCCCAAAGACTTTCCCGAGGTTCAGTTTTTGAAATATAAGAGTTACACCGTTTCAAAATCTATCCCCGATTCATTAATCACAAATGAAGACGCTCTCTTAAAGGAATGCATGGATGTTTTTGCCGAACTAAAACCTCTCAATGCCTTTTTTAACAGGGCAATTAACGAAATGGGCAACTAGTTTATTAAATAATGGTTGACAATTTTGAATAATTGCTCATTTACGACCGGTTTACTTAAAAATGCATTACACCCGGCATGAATACTTAACTGCTTTTGTTCATCCTGTGCAGAAGCAGTTAAGGCTATTATCGGAATCTTTGAATCGAAGCAGCGAATTGCTTTTGTCGCTTCGAAACCATTCAGTATGGGCATTTTAAAATCCATCAGTACCAAGTTTATTTTCGAATCATATTGGCACATATCCACTGCCTCCTGCCCGTTTTTAGCCCAAACAAGCTGAGCATCCGTGGGTTTAATCAGTTCGCGGATAAATATCCAATTAAGTTCTTCATCGTCTACTATTAAAAGCTTCTTGCCTGTCCAATGAAAATCTTTTCTGGCAAGTTTTGATGGAGCCGGAGTCGGTTGTTCCTGACCACTCCCTTTTTTTATCGGTAAGGTAAAGTAAAAAGCAGAACCAACTCTAACCTCGCTTTCGACCCACATTTTTCCTCCTAATAGCTTAGATAGATTAATAGAAATAGCCAATCCCAATCCGGTTCCTTTTTGATTTAAGTGATCATTTTCCAAGACTTGTCCAAACCGGTCGAAAATCAGTTCAAATTTATCCTTAGGAATTCCCAAGCCAGTATCTTTCACATAAAATTCAAGTTCTTTCTCCTTTATTTTATATCCAAATTCAATAAATCCCTCTTCGGTAAATTTTAGGGCATTCCCAATAAGATTTGAAAATATCTGCTTAAACCGATATGGATCTGTAATTAAACTGCATGGCTCATTTTTTTCAGGAATACGAAGTCGCAGCTCAATGTCTTGTTTTTTCTCATTCATCCGTTGCCGGTCAAACTGTACAAAAAGTTCGTGCATCAAAGTATCGATGCATGTTTCTTGCTCCCTAACCACCAATTGTCCCGCTTCAATTTTCGAAATATCAATAATATCGTCAATGAGGTTAAGCAATGAGTTCCCGCATGATTCAATAAAACCAATATATTCCAACTGTTGATCCCGGTTAAAACCATCCATTTTCAACAAATTCGAAAAGCCGATAATACCATTCATCGGAGTTCGGATTTCGTGCGACATATTCGCCAGAAATGCTGATTTCAACTTATCCGATTCTACCGCCTTTTTTCGTGCCTCAATTAATTTTTGCTCCGCATGATACTGTTCCGTTACATTTATAGAAATTCCAACTAATCCGGTAATATTTCCCTGATTATCGCGAATGGGAATTTTTGTGGCCGATACCCATATGTAATCTCCCTGAGCATTTCTGATTTTTTCGGTTTTACCAATAAGCTGTTCTCCTGCCACTAATATCCGCTGTTCGTCTTTATAAGCCTCCTCTGCATGTTGAGGCGTAAAATAATCGTAATCGGTTTTGCCAATTGCCTCATCGGGATGATCTACTCCCAGCATTTTTGCCTGCGCTTCATTTATTCGGGTAAATCGCCCTTTCTTATCTTTAAAATAGATTGTATACGGAAAATTGTCCATCAGTGCCTGAAGCAGGTCTCGCTCAACATTTAGGTTATCGAGAGCTTTTCGTAATTCTGAAACATCTCTTCGGATGCTAACGATCCCAATTACGTTATTGGTTTCGTCGATGATGGGCGTTTTATAAGTTTCGAACCATCGTGGTCCAATTTTACATGTAAAAAGTATTCTCCTTTTTGAACGGATAACTTCTTGGTCTTCTTCATTTTCCTGAATTACATGCATGGGTTCAGGTAATATTTTATCGTTTGTTTTCCCAATTACCTCCGCATGTTGCTTGCTTGTATTTAGCAAAAAAGGTCTGTTTGCATATAAAAATTTACCTTCGGAATCCTTTATCCACGATTCGAACGGTAAATTTTCGATCACCGAGTTTAATTGCGCCCGACAGGTTGAAAGCTCGGATTCTAACTGGTGAATTCGCTTGTTTAATTCTTCTGAATTAAGTATTTCATTCATCCGTAAAAATTAACATAACTGAAAACCTTAAGAAAATTGGCGATTTAAATTCCTGCTAATCTTTTGCTTTGGGCTTTCAGAAATCAGTTTACGCATGGCTGGATAAAATGTTACTGCCAATATTTATAGCTATTAACCGGGATAGTTTTTTCGATATCGCAGCTTTGACTTAGATAACTAAGGTTTAATTTGGAATACGAACTAGGTGAAATTATTTTTTTTGTCTGCTTTATCAGGAATTGGCACTTCAACTTTAGAGCTGCATTGCCCTCAATTAGATTATTAGTAGCAAAAATCCCTTAATTAAAAATAAATCCAAAATTCAGTTAATCCATTTGAAATACTTTGTAACGAGAATTTGAAATTGTGGTTCTGTAATACTTCCCTTACCAACGTTAACCCAATTCCCTGCCCGGTTTTTTTAGTAGTGAAAAAAGGTGAAAACAGGTTTTTTTGAATCTCAGGAAGAATTGGTGCCCCATTATTTTGAATAAGGATGGCTGCCGGGTAATTTTGAACACATACGGAAATTTGCCCGTTCTCTTGGATTGCTTCCACCGCATTTTTTAGAATATTACTCAAAACCAGCTCAAATTGGTTAACATCCAAATTTACATTCATAGAATTGTCCTGGCTTTCAATTTTCAGATGGATATTTCGGTTTTTTAACTCTAAATGGAAAATTCGTTCAACCCGCTGAAGTAATTCACCGATGTTACAATTTTCTTTATTCGGTAAGGGTAGCTTAAAAACTTCTGCATATCGTTTTACAAATCTATTTAAGGTATTGTTTCTTTCTACAGCAACATCAATAGCGCTTGTATAATCGGTTTGGTGAGATGTTTCGAGTTGACCGGTATAGAATTTTAACGAATTAAGAATAGAATTAATCGGACCAATGGAGTTATTAAACTCGTGCGATATGGTCCGAATTACTTTCTCATAAGCAGTCCGTTCGGCCAGGTAAATTTCGTCAGTTAATTCTTCAATGGTAATAAAATGATTACGAAATCCCTGATTTACAAAATACGACTTGTGTATTTTATACTTTTCGAGACCAGATGCTTGTATAATTGTTGCGTCGTTGCTTTCTACTTTTGCTAATTCTTTTGCAAGAGGATTGTTTAAAGCACCAAACGATTTATTTTTAGCTACTTCGTGTTTAATGCCCAAAAAAATCTCTGCGGCTGGATTTATAGATATAATATTGTCGTCGGGATCGAGAATCACAATGCCCGATGGAGTTGCTTTTAGCAACAACTCCAGAAATAAATGCTGTTCCTGGTGAAGTGTTCGCTCTTTCCTAAGTTTATCAATCATATGGTTGTAGACTTCAATAAGGTTATCAAGTTCCTGCTGTCCGACCTTTACCAACCGCATACTAAAATCTTTGTCACGGATCGATTCAATTCCGCTATGAATAAGCTGCAGCGGTTTGGTAAAAGCAGTATAAAAGTAAATAGAACCAATAGCAGACAATAAAACTATTCCCTCGGAAGCAATAAACCATATTTTATTCGAATGGAGCACTATACCAGCCAGAACAGCTTCTGCCAGGTGCAACAGTATCAGGAAAATCAGAAATTTAGTTTTGTACGTCATAAGGTATTCCGTATTTATCGAGCCTGCGGTATAACGAGCCCCTGCTAAGTCCAAGAGCTTTTGCCACCTTTGTAAGGTTGTTATGGTAGAGGTTAATATTCTTGCGAATCATAAGTTCCTCCATTTCATCGAGGGTGAGATTAGAGGGTGGTAGCTGCGATGACATTTCGCTCACAGTAATTTTCTGCACTTGTGAGGAGAAGTCGTCGATGTCAAGTATCTTTTTATTACTTATAAGAACCGTTCGTTCCACCAGGTTCTTGAGTTCCCGAACATTGCCCGGGAAATGAAGCTGTTGGAGCCAGTTTAACGCCGAAGGAGTTATCGTTAGGGAAGAATAGCCGTAGGAACGTTTTAGATTGTCCAGAAAATGCAGGGCGAGTAGTGGAATATCGGTTGGCCGTTCGCGAAGTGCCGGTAATTTTATGGTGATCAGGTTAATGCGGTAAAAAAGGTCTTCGCGGAACTGTTTAGTTTCAATCATTTTTTCAAGGGGACGGTTGGTAGCGCAAATAACCCGGGTATCAACCTTTCGGGTTTTGCTGTCGCCCAAAACTTCGTAGGTTTTATCCTGCAACACGCGAAGTAGTTTAACCTGACAGTTAAGGTCGAGTTCGCCAATTTCGTCGAGGAAAATGGTTCCCTGGTTGGCCAGTTCAAAGCGACCTTTACGGTCGAAATGGGCATCGGTAAAAGCCCCTTTTTTATGCCCAAACATTTCGCTTTCGAACAAACTCGAAGATATTCCACCAAGGTTTACTTTCACAAAAGGTTGCTCGGTGCGGTTGCTGTTTCGATGAATTGCCTCGGCAATAAGCTCCTTTCCCGTGCCACTTTCGCCATAAATTAAAACAGGAGCTTCTGTAGCGCTAATGCGGCCGACGGTTTCTAAAATATTTACAAAGGCAGGGTCTTCGCCCACCATAAAATCGAAACGATATTTGTGATCCAATTCCGAGCGCGATAAATTGCCTTTGGAATTTTGTTGCTTTAAGCTCAACGTAGTTTTTACCGTTTGCAAAAGCTGTTGGTTATCCCATGGTTTACCAATAAAATCGGACGCACCAATTTTCATCCCTTCCACGGCAAGTGGTACTGTTGCCCAACCGGTAATTAGAATAACGGGGATTTGCGGCGCTATTTGCCGGATCCGCTGTAAGGTTTTTAGACCTTCTTCTCCCGATGTATTATTCGAGAAATTCATATCGAGCAACACCAAGTCAATGGGGAAATCCGAAAGGTATTGCAGACCCTCCTGAGGCAATTTGGAAACTTTCACCTGATACCCTTCCTGTTTTAACATCAGGTTAAGAGAGGCTTGTACGGCAGTGTCGTCGTCGATAATTAATATCATCTTTTGAAAGGTTATTTAAGAACTTTGCCATTGTTTTAAAACCCTAACAAAGTTCTTAAAAGTAAAAATACGTTTAATTTACTCTTCATGCAATGCCTCCGCCGGTTCGAGCGATGCTGCCAGGCGAGCTGGGGCATAGGCGCTGATGGTGCACAATATCAAAATTATTGCCAATGAAAGCAAATTTGCCTGCACCAGCGTAGCCACCGGAGTGTCAAAAAGGTTATAAATAAATAGTTGCATGGTAAATAAAAACCCAATAGACATGGATACCAAAGCCAAAACATAGGTTTCGCCCAATATTCTCCATACTATTTTATTCCCGGTACTTCCAACAGCGCGACGAAGGCCTATCTCAGATTTGCGGCGTGAGATGTTAAGCCACAGCATACCAAATAACCCTAACATTACATTTACGATTAAAAAGATAACGATGGATCCAATAATAATTAGTGGAGCAAGCTTTGCTGCCAGATAATATTTACGCGTTTCCTCCATTTTCTCGATACGGAATTCATACGTCTTATCCATAGCATTTAGGTCTTTTATCAATTGGTCCTCGAAATTTTTGCTTATCCCCGGTCTTAATTTTATAGCTACTCCACCGTAAGGGTTATGTTTTTCCCGGTGAGCGGTAAGCATAAAATTTGGTTCCTTTTCAAATTCACCATTCTTTTTCAATGCTTCAAATACACCCACTATTTTCAAGGCCCTTGGTTTCTCTTTGCCGATATAAAATGTTTTACCGGCAACAAATCCATTCCCAAAGAGTTCTTCCTTCAATTTTTTATTAATAACAGCAGTTTCAACGTTCGAAAATCTGTCCTCATCAATTATCCATCGTCCTTCCAATATTTTCATTCCAAATGTTTTTGCCAAATCAGGTTCTGTAGGACTGGAATTGTAGCAAATTTGTTTGTTCTCTAAGTCGTTACACGAAGAACTGCTGCTTTGAGTATATACATAATCGAATCCGGTAATTTTACTAACTGCCAATACCTCACTGTAATTATTCTTAACGAATTTTTTTATTTCTTCTATCTTAATTGCCTTAACCGAATCGGTCAACTGTAGTTCGGGAGCAATGTTCCAGGGTTGATGGGCATATAAAATCCACATGTTTTTGTATTCCATCCCCAGGGGCTCGTTATAGCGTTTCCAAAAATGAATACAGGTTGCCGAAAGCGCCATCAGCGCAATAAACGAAAATGCAATTTCGACTATCATTAAACTGTTGAATTTGCGTTGTTTCCAGAGCAGTTTGAAAAGCTGGGTAATCATTTGTTCCCTCCTTTCATGGTTTCCACAATTTGAAGTTTTGACATTTTAAGCGCAGGATATAGTCCAGATACCAAGCCAAACAGAAAAATTACGATGAGTCCGTAAATAAAAATCCGAAAACTAAATGTCACCAACCCAAATTGAATTACTCCACTGGCATTGATAATCCAAAGCAATGTCCAGGCACCAGAGAAACCGAGTATTCCGCCAATTAATGTAACAACCAGGTTTTCGTATACAAACTGTGAAGTCATTTGGTGTTTGGTTGCCCCAAATGCTTTTCGGACTCCAATTTCGGAGCACCGTTCAAATATGCGCGAAACGGTTAAATTGGTGAGGTTCAAAAGTGGCACCATCAGAAATAGCAATAAAATACCGGCAATAGCCAACGTTAGCTTTGCATAAAAATATTTTGGAGTTTCTTTTTCGGGAAAATTCGAGGAATAAATAAATTCTCCAAACGTTCTGTCGAAGGATGTTTCCAAAGGGGCATAAATGTTTGTAAAATTATCTGGAGGTTTAAGACGGGATACGTTTTCAGCAAAGTGCTGGCGAATGGAATTAAAGTAGGATTTCCCCTTAGTAAGTAGAATGACGGAGTATGAAAAATGATTAAGTGATTTACTTTTAGCCGAAGTCAGATACATGGCATAATCCAAAGGTTGCCAGAGTTGCGCATAGGCCGACTGATACAATTTTGGTACATCCATTACTACCCCAATTATTTTGTAATTGGCATGATTCAGCGTAATACTTTTCCCTAAGGCTGAGCTATTCCCAAAAAGCCGGAAGCTCAAATTTTTCGCGATAACAGCAACTTGTTGCCCACCTTCCAGTTCTTCTTTGGAATAAGGGCGCCCTTCGAGAAATTGAAATGAAAGCACATTCCAATAATTATGATCGGTCGATTTAACATCGATATCTACCCGTTCCGACTGGATATAGGTAGTTACCTTTTGGTAACTATGATGTTGTACCGAAACGTTTTCAACATCTTTCAAGGGTTTAACACAACTTTCATTTAGATAGGCATTTGCAGGCCCTGCATTTGTAGATTGTTCGTTTGACAACTCCACATGCCTCAAAAATAAACACCGCGACAGGTTTTTCTCTATCGGGTTCGAAATTACCGCAGAAGTATAAACAGCGGTAGCTGCAAGCAATATGGTAAGCGTAAAACTTATGCCAAATAGGTTGATGAACGATATCATCTTTTGCCGGAGGAGAACTTTGAGCGCGAGTTTTAGATGGTTTTTAAACATATACGAGGTGCGGGTTACGAGTTGCGAGTTACAGGTTGCAGAATAAAAAAAACGGGTTACGAGTTACGGGTTACAGGTTACAGGTTGCAGGTTACAGGTTAAAAAAATACAGGTTGCGAGTTACGGGTTATGAGTTGCGAATTGCGAGTTGCGAGTTACAGGTTAAAAATACAGGTTGCAAGTTAAAGGTGACAGGTTGCAAGTCGAAAGTGTTAAAGTTAAAATCTTGCTCCTCACATTTATAAGGACTGCATCCCTTCTTATGACTTACTACTATATACTTACTACTGCTCTTTACCCTACTCCTCATGCAAGGCCTCCGCCGGTTTAAGCGAGGCAGCAAGCCTTGCAGGGGCATAAGCGCTGATGGTGCATAATACTATAATTAATCCCAACGAAACCAAATTTGCCTGCACCAGTGTGGAAACCGGCGTATTATAAATATTATAGATAAATAACTGCATGGAAAATATAAACCCGATAATTACCGATACTGCAACTAAACAATAGGTTTCCCCCAGAATATGCCATAACACTTTATTGCTGGAACTGCCTAAAGCCCTGCGAAGACCAATTTCGGCTTTTCGGCGGGAGATATTTAACCAAAGGCTTCCAAAAAGACCCAGCATAACATTGACGATCATGAAGAGTACCACTGCGCTCCCTATAATAAGAGGAGCAAGCTCCGTAAGCAGATATTCCCGTCTCATTTGTTCCACTTTTTCAATTCGGTATTCGAACGATTTGTCGAATTTAACCAGGTCGTTTACCAGGTTAGCTTCAAAATCAGCTTGAATTGGTTCTTTCAACCGGATGAGCAAACCACTGTATGAAAGATATTTTTGACTTTTGGGTGCAGCTTCCGTTAAAAAGTTCGGTTCTTCTGTAAATTCTCCCTGGCGTTTTAAGTGTTCATATACCCCCACAATTTTTATGGGATATGAATTTGTTTCTTCTTTCACTGTTATAGTTTTCCCGGCAGCAGGACCTTTCCCAAATAGTTCTTCCTTAAAACGTTGGTTAATTACAATGGTTTTTGTGGTGGATAGTTCATCTTCAGGCATTAACCACCGACCTTCGATTACCTTTAATCCGGTAGTTTTTGCAAAATCGGGATCGGAGCTAAACGTATTGTAACAATATTGTTTGTTATTAGAATTAATGCAACTGGTCCACATGCTTTGTGCATACAAAAAATCGTTAAACCCTGTTTTAGTTACAGAAATAATCTGCGTATTGGTTAACAATTGCTTTTTAATAAGCTCATACTTGATGTTTTTTACCGAATCGGTCAATTTCAGTTCAGCTGGCAGGTTCCAATCCTGCTCAACATGAATAGCCCATAAATTCTTATAGTCCATTCCCAGGGGCTCTTTATAACGTTTATAATAATGGATAACAGCAGCAGAGAGCACAAATAAGGCAATAAAAGAAAAGACAATTTCGATCATCAGCAAACTGTTTTTGCTGCGTTGTTTCCAGAGAATTTTAAAGAGTTGCGATATCATTGGATTCCTCCTTTCAGACTATTAACAATTTGAAGTTTCGACATTTTAAGGGCAGGATAAAATCCTGAAATAATTCCAAAAACAAGGATTACTAAAAATCCATAGGCAAATACCCGGAAGCTAAAGTTTACATTTCCCAGTTGAATCAGGCCCGAAGCATCAATTCCTTTTAGGAGCAACCAGGCACCAATAAATCCAAATATTCCACCTAAACAGGTTATCAATACATTTTCGTACACAAATTGCATGGCCATTTGTCTTTTGGTGGCCCCGAAAGCTTTACGGACACCAATTTCCGAAGATCGTTCAAATATTCTCGAAACAGTAAGATTGGTAAGGTTCAATAATGGTAATAACGAGAAGAGCAATATAAATGCAATTAATATGGTTTGCCATTGATTGCGATCGTTCAGCGATTTGAAAACAAATTGCGAAGAAGACTCCAATTCTGCCTCCGTTTGCTTGAAACGTTCCGGTGGAGTGAGCTTGGCAACCTCCTGATTAAAGTGCTTACGAACTGCATCAAAACTCCCCCTTGTTTTTGTCTCAATTTGTACCTGGTACATCCATGAATTGAAATTCTTATCTTTTACCTGACTTACATACGATGCATAGTTATAAGGATACCATACTTGGGCATATGCCGATTTGTAAATAGCAGGTACATCGTTTACAACTCCAATTATCTTATAATTCTTGTTGTTTAATTTTAAAGTTTTTCCAAGTACGCTAATTTCGCCAAATATCCGATCCTTTAGGCTTTTACACAGTACAATTGTTTGCGGGTTTGTGCGGATTTCTTCCAAATCGTAGGGGCGTCCTTCAATAAATGTAAAAGAGGATATTTTCCAGTAGTTTTCGTCTGTTTCGCGGGTGTCAATATCAATCCGTTGGTTGTTCAGATAGATAGTAGCCGCATTACAATGGGCGCTACAAAAGGAAATATATTTTACCTCCGATTTCAAAGGAGAAACACATTTTTCGATAAAATAGGGCATTGCCGGCCCGGAACTCATACTCTGTTTCTCCTTATCCCTAAACGTTACCTGGTTTAAGATTAAAGTATTCGAAAGGTTCTTTTGTATTGGGTTAGATACCACCATTAGGGTATAAATAGTGGTGGCAGCAAGCAATATGGTGAGTGTAAAGCAAATTCCAAACAGGTTGATGAACGATATCATCTTTCGTCGCATCAACACTTTTAGGGTGAGTTTCAGATAGTTTTTGAACATGGTTTAAGAGTTAAAATGTTACGGGTTTTAAATACAGTCCCGATAGCTATCGGGAGCGGGTTATAGAATACAAGTTGCAGGTTGCGGGTTATAGAATGCAGTCCCGATAGCTATCGAGCGCGGGTTGAGAGTTACAGGTTACAGAATACAAAAACTTCCGACTCCGGTCTTCCGACTTCCATCTTACAATCCTTCTTCCGACTTCGCTCTTCTGTCTTACGACTTACGACTCCATACTTACGACTATCTTCCACCTAATTCACCACACTTCCATCAAATAACCGTATAGTCCGCTGCGTAAGTTTGGCGAGTGTTTCGTCGTGCGTAACCATTACTATGGTGGTTCCGTTTCGGTGCAAGTCGAGCAGGATGTTCATAATTTCGGAACCCATCTCACTATCGAGATTACCGGTAGGCTCATCGGCCAGGATAATTTCGGGATCGCCCACAATGGCACGAGCTATTGCAACACGCTGACATTGGCCCCCCGAAAGTTGTGTAGGATAATGTTTGGTACGGGCATTGAGTCCTACTTTTTCGAGTGCCGTTAATGCCTTTTGGCGGCGCACTTTACCGGACACTCCCTTTCGGTATAAGAGCGGAAGCTCTACATTGTCAACTACATTCAGGTCGTTTATCAGGTGATAACTCTGAAAAACAAATCCTATTTTTTCGTTTCGGAGATTGGCCATGGGTTTGTCGGCGAGTTTTTCAACGGTACTTCCGTCTATTTCCACTTTTCCCTGAGAGGGAATATCCAATAGTCCCATCATATTGAGGAGCGTACTTTTGCCGCAACCGGAGGGACCCATAACCGATACAAATTCTCCTTTGGAAATATGGAGGTTAACCTTATTCAGGGCCAGCGTTTCGATGGTCGACGTGCTGTAAACTTTTTCGAGGTTTGTCAGTTTTATCATATGGTTGTTTTTAGTTGGTATTTTTATGTCGATAGTATTTAGTCAATAGTCCATAGTAAACAGTCGGGGAGTTTTAGTAACCTGCTCCCGATAGTCCCGATAGCTATCGCGGATCGGGACTATCGCGGATCGGGACAGCAACTTGAAACCTGTATTTTGTTCCCGATAGCTATCGGGACTGCAACCTGCAACATTTAACTTTTTTTATCACTCCTTCACTTTTACTTCTTTCAAATGCATTTTATCTTCCATATCCGAAATAATAACTTCTTCGCCGGGCTTAAGGCCGTTGACAATTTCTACATAATCAAAATTGCTTTCGCCGAACTGAACTGTTTTCCGAATGGCCTTATTACCCATCCGAACAAAAACATACGGATTAGAGCTGCGATTAATCCAGTTTTTCCGGGGCATTCGAACTACATTTTTTCGGTATGCCGTAATAACATAAATATCAACCTTTTGGTTTGATCGCAAGGCACTATGGCTTTTATTTGAAGGCATAACGGTAAACTTAACAGCATCGTTTTGCACTGTTGGGTTCACGGCAGTAATGGAACCCTCAATAATTGAATCGTTTATCCCAATTAAAACTTTCCTCGCAACCGCTAATTTATTGTGATAGATATCGCTCACAGAACCTTCGACCTTAAAACTGTTCAGGTTCGATAACTTTACCAGCTCTTGCCCGGTAACCACCGTCGATCCAATTTTATCGTTTACCCAGGTAACCACTCCGGTACCGTTGGCTTTTACATCGGCATTGGCAAGCCGTTTTTTTAATTCGGCAATATCCTTTTTTTGAATATTTATAATGTATTCCTGATCGATAAGATCGGTTTGCATCGATGCTTTTTGGTTGTCGATATTTTGCTGCAGGTGATTAATTTCGAGCTGGGCAATCTGAGAATTTAACTCTGCTTGTTTTACCATTTCCTGGGTGGTACCTCCCAGCGAATTGATATACTTTTCGTTTTCGTAGCTTTTATGAAGGCTTTCGCTCCGCAGGCGTTGTATTTCGAAATTGGTCTGCAGGTCAATCAACGTTCGTTGGATACTTAATTGCAGTTTCCGTTTCTGGTTTTCTTTCGAACCAAGTTCTTCAACCAGTTTATCGAGTGTAAGTTGTTCATTACTTTTGTCTAACGAAAGAATGGTGTCTCCCCTGTGAACAGTTTCCCCTACGTTACGGTAAACATAAATGATGCGTGAAGTTATGGGTGACGAAATTACTTCTTCGAACTCGGGAAGAATTAATCCCGACGCAGGAATAGTGGCTTCAATGTCCCCCATATTAGTAAAAACGGTTTGTATTTCCGAAAGATGAATGGAAGGACGGATTAGAATACGAAAAGCGAATAGCAGTATTACTATGGGAAGTAAAACAAACAGGATCTGGAGTATCCTTTTCCGCTTCCGGTTTTTTACAGTTTGTACTGATAATTCTCTATCCATGGTTCTCTAATTATTTCCATGTTAAATGAAAACAATTAGCGTTCCCAAAATAGTAAGTAGCAGTAATCAAATACTTTAATAAATATAATTCCTCTAAAAATATGACCAATAATGGACAGCATGTTCATTTTCAAGGATTACTTTGCCTTTTTTGAATAAACCCAAACTGGTTGATGGATTCGATAAACCAATTGGTTTTTCTGAAATTGAGTTTCAACTTCGTTTAGTTAAGAAGTAGGCTTCGACTCCGCTCAGCCTGACAAACTGGTATTATTGTCACACTGAGCGGAGTCGAAGTGTGGGTTAATTATTCAATTCCTAAACTAAACGATATTGCTTTAAGATTGTAAATACAAAAAAGCCTCCCAGCTTTGAATCTGAGAGGCTTAGCTATTTTATTACTTCCTGTCTGGTGAAGCTTATTATTTAAATTTGCCTAAGTCGGGTAAACTCAAAACAGGGTTCACTTACGACAAAACAGACATTGCAGCGCCAATTAAGTTAGCGTTTTCCATTTGAGAAAGCTTCACTTCGGTTCCTTCAATACCCATTTCTTTCAAAAGCTCTTTCAGGGTGGTATCTACAATAGTTACATAGGCTGTATTTCCGGTTTTAACTTTGCTCCAGAATAAGCTCCCTTCGGCCAATACCTGTACTTTTTTTACCGATGGATAAGCCAAGCTCAGGTTTTTAACCAAACCAGCAAGAGAAGCAGCAACTAACTTTGCTGACCGTTCATAAATCTGGAAAGCTACTTCCACATATTCGGGTTTATAATCGCCCGGATTGTTCATCATTTTGCTCAAGCTTGCAGCATCGAGGTTCTCATCTAATTTATCATTCGGGAAAGCTGCGCGGAAAACACGTCCAAGATACATTCCCGAAATAGCTTTCTCGAAACGCTGGAACCCTTTGTTATCCGATTGTGCATCAACTTCGTCGTCGTAAACAGTAAGATGCGGAGGATTAAAATTCCCCGATTCGAAATTTACAGGTGTTTCGCCCGACCAACCTTCTACCTGTTTTAGTTTTGGAATATACTCCGAAGGGAAAAAGCTGGCCATATTTGTACCGGTACCAACAATAAGTCCAATGTATGCATCGTAACCCGGGTTCATTAAACCGGCAAAAAGGCTGGTAATAGTATCGTTTACCACAGCAATTTTATGAAAACTCCAATCAATATGTGTATTGAGGAATTCCACTAACGGTTTGCCAATTGGTTTCCCCGCCATACCGTCAATACTTACTCCTTTGGTCCAAACAATTAATTCGGCATCGCCATTTGTCAACGATTTTGCAGGATATGAGAAACAATAGCCAATAGGTGAATTTGCAGGAACTTTGAGTTTTTTGATGATCTCGGCTTGCGATTTATAAAGGTCTTCTTTGGTAAACCCTTTAGTTTTCATTTCGGTAATGTCCTTTTCGGCCATACCGGTTATTTTGGTTTCCTTACCAACCGAAATCACGGCAGCACGAAAATTGGTTCCTCCCAAATCAAATACAGTTGCTTCTCCTTCTATGCCATCCTTTTTTGGATGAATATAAGTAGGAAGGCATTTTATTTCTGTACCGTCAGTTTTTAGTCCGGTTTCAATCTTTTTCCTTAAATCGTCGGCAATGTCCAGTAGTTGTTTGGTGCTAAGCGCAAATTTGTTGTTCATATTATTATAGTTAGATTATTTATAAATGTGAGATTCGCTAAAAATAGGAAAATCTTCTTATATCAGCAAAAAGGAAAGCATGGATAATTTTTATAAGACAAAAGTTGAGTTTACACCTAAAAGTCTAAAATTGTTGATTTATAGCTCTTTTTACCCTAACCCTAAAAGGATAAAAGCTGAATATCAACAATTTGAAAAAGTCCCCTTTAGGGCATAGCCCTCAATCTAAGAGGTATTAAAGTATTCATTATGAAGCTATAATGAGAAAGGAAAATTGCATATAATATAGGGGGATATATG